>OGXE01001920.1_pt1 | contig 16595 bp, 18 predicted proteins | sample 1576181 | NCBI WGS metagenome assembly OGXE01 (sample SAMEA3541478, study PRJEB24748) | human gut metagenome | biome: human gut; feature: human-associated habitat; material: faeces | place: China | collected 2012 | reverse complement strand
CCAAGCCGCTCGTTGTTGTAGTCCGCTATCTCACGGTTATGCGCTGGATCGTTTGTGTTCCAATCGCTGGGATAGTAGCCGCTCTCGCCGCGCTTGATGCAGATGAGCTCGCCGGTACCGGGGAGCGTGGAGAAGCATAGCTCCGGCAGGCCATCCGCCAGCTTGGGGGAGAAAAGCTCCTGCTCCGTTTGGATGCTCCACTCGTCCGAGTTCCAAAGGTGGACATACAATTCACCGCCGTCATCCACGGAAATTTCCCGCTGCTCAAAGCCCTCGCCCCAGCCGTCCGATGCCTGTCCAGTGAGGTACCCCTTTAAGGTTTCCAGTTCTGTGTCCGATAATTCCCCGGCAACGCGGCATTCCGCCACGCCCCAGAGCTGGCGATCACGCTCCTCCACGGCGAAGACGGCGGTGCGCACCTTGGTATTGACGCTGTCGACTTCATCATACCAATGCATGAGCCCTCGCTCCGCCTCCTCCGGCATCCGGTTTTTCACCAGCGCCGCCGTGATCTGATCCTGATAGCCGCGCAACTCACGGCCCTCCAGCAGTGTGCTGCTATCGTCAAAGTCACCATACTCGTTTCGCTCGTAGAGATCGGCGGTCAGGGGCATATACAGCTTGAGGCTGGTCAGCTTGGGCGGCAGCACCGTGAAGCTGTCCTCGCCGGGGACGAGCGGCAGCGTGCGGCCATTGTCCCACTTCATGAAAATTTGCCCCTTATCGTCCACGAAGTCCACTTCGCCCTCCGTGCCGGGAAGAATGGGATGATAAGGGTCCTCCATCGAATTGAGCCGAATGCGGGTGCCGGGGGGATACTGCTCCTTGATGAAATTCACCATTTTTCTGTCCATCACTTTATTCCTCCCATTGTCATGCCCTGCTTGGGCGTTTTTTGATATTCCTCCAACTGACGGGGATTCTCCTCGCCATAAAGGTCGAAGACGATATCGTCCACCGCCTTGCGGACGCTGGGATCGTCGGTTAGCACCTCGTAACGGAATCCTGTGGTAGGACGATACGGAAGTTCCTCCCGCACACACTTGAGAAAGGCTTCGGCATCGGTAAAATCCTGCGCGTCGCCATTGGCATAGGATACGCGGCCCACCAGGGGCTTGTCCCGTGCCATGTTCTGCCGCTGGACGGCCAAATCGTATACCGCGAGGTAGCCGTTATAATCGCCCGGAGAGGGGTTGCAGCGCAGGCAGTAGCGGTAGCGCTCCGTTTCCACGATGTAACCGTAGTTTTGTATATAGTCGCCGCTGATTTTCCCGCCGTGTTCATAGCAGAAACGCTCCATAGCGAAGCGGTTTTTCAGCACACTCTCCCGCAGTGTGTCCACGACCTCCTGCAGTTCCTTCTTGAACGCGGGGCTGTTCAGTTCCTCCGGGCCACGGGGCCACCAGGTATGCCAGAACTCGTTGCCGCTGCGCCCGAAGTCCATCCGGACATGGCCAACGGTACCCAGCCGCTGATCTTCGGCAGGGTGCTGGGTATAAAATAAGCCCGCCTCCTCCGGGCGGGCAGGTCGGATATGAAATTGCGTTGTATCTTTCAAGGTTGAGATCTCCTTTCGGTGTGGAATTTGGCTTTACACGTTTTTTGAGGTGTGCTATGATGTGGCAAACAAATCGGGATTTGTGAAGGAGTGAGAATAGAAGTGCTTTGGCTTTTCATGGCGGTATTATCTGCCGTTTTTGCGGGTCTGACCTCGGTATTAGCTAAATGCGGCATTAAAAAAACGGATTCGGATATCGCAACCGCACTGCGTACCATTGTTGTTTTGCTTTTTTCGTGGATCATGGTATTCGTTGTCGGCTCGGCAAATACGATAACCGCAATAGCATCAAAGTCTCTGATTTTTTTAATTCTATCCGGACTTGCGACCGGTGCCTCCTGGATGTGCTATTTTAAAGCGTTGTCGATCGGAGATGTCAATAAGGTCGTTCCGATCGACAAATCAAGCGCCGTCCTTACGGTTCTTCTTGCGATCATTCTCTTCAAAGAAACCAATCATCTTGCCGTCAAACTGATCGGCACGGCGCTGCTTGCCGTGGGCGTGTTTCTGATGATTGAAAAAAAGAACTCCGGAGCGAAAAACGAAAGGTCCGCATGGCTGCCGTATGCAATCGGCTCTGCTTTGTTTGCGGCACTGACATCGATACTTGCCAAAGTGGGTATCAGCAATGTTGAGTCAAATCTCGGTACGGCGATTCGCACCGGCGTTGTATTGGTGATGGCATGGCTCATCGTGTTCATGAAAGGTAAGCAATCGCAGGTAAAAAGCATTGACAAAACAGAGCTTGTGTTTATTGCTCTTTCGGGACTTGCCACGGGAGGCAGCTGGCTGTGCTATTATTATGCGATACAGAACGGCATCGTCAGCGTCGTCGTTCCGATCGACAAGCTGAGTATCTTGATATCAATCGGCTTCTCGTACTTTGTATTCAAAGAAAAGATTACAAAGAAGGCGTTTGCCGGTCTTTTGCTGATGGTTTGTGGTACGCTGGCAATGGCAATCTGGGCATAGACGGATTTCAGTTTGTCTGCCTATCAAGCGGCTCGTTCCAAATGGATCGAGCCGCTTTTGCTTACATCATCCTCTGCCCCTGCCGCTGCTCCGGGAACGGCGGCTCTAAGCGGCGCAGCAGGCCGAACTCTGTTTTTGCCGCGCAGTCATTTCCCATGCAGTCCTGACCGTATTTCTCAAAATCCATACAGCCACGGCACAGGGGTCTGCCTCACACCCGGTCTGCTTACACTTCAGTTCCGCTCGAATGATCATCGTGAAAGCCCTCCCATCTCCATGTGGCTGCTCTGACCGCCTTTCATTACTTTCTCCATGCTGATATAGCCCTTATAGGCGATGTAACCCCGGTCGGTGAACATCCCGTCCTCCGCATTCATGCGCTCTGTGCCATACTTTTCATAGTCATAAAATGCGTCGAGGTTTTCGTCATAGTCGAAGCGGCCAGACTTCTGGATCATGTACTTGCCGTACTCCTCCGGTGTGCTGGCACTGGGGGCAAAATCAAACAGGTCGAGATTTTCTGCCAAATGTTTTGCCTGTTCCGTGGTATGTGGTCTTGCCATAACAGCTGCCGCAGCATATTTCCTGATACTCATGTCGGAAAACTCATCAAGTGCCTGCACCAGTGCATTGAGTTCACTGATGTCAACATGGTTCATGTCCAGCAGGTCAAGGACTTCGTGTGGGAGCCAGCTATCCTCCAAGCTCAGACGAATCTCCGATGGATCTGTGATGCCCCCGCGAAGGAGGGCGCGGTCGATCTCCTCCTGGATCATGGGGAGGTACAGCCATGTGATATGCTCCGTATCCTCCGGTTCGGCTTTAGAGGTCACCGCAACGGTGATGACATTCGGCTCATAGTAATAGCAGGGGAAGACGCGGCCGTCGTAGACCTGCTCCAGCTTCATGCCGTTGTCGTAGACTACGCCGTAGGGCGTGATCGTGCCGCTGCCGCTTTCAATGAACTGCCGTGCCGTTTCCTTGCCGTCCAGCGCATCCAATTCCTCTGTCTTGGCACATCCTCCGTGCAGGTTCATGTAGTGGTCACGTCCAACAGCGGCGAGGTCGGAAAAGTCGGTAATGACCGTGGCCTGCTGGCAGCAGAAGGTCAGGTTGATGAGATCCTTCAGCTCAAACAGCTCCAGCTTGTGTGCCATTGCCTGAAACTGTGCGGCCTCGCCGGTGTCAAAGCTGTCCAGCCGTTTGGCGAGGTAGTTCAGTTCCTCCACATTGACCGTGAGCATTTCCGTGCGCTTGAGCACAGAGAAAAAGCTATCGATCTCCTCCACCTTGCAGTCCGCTTTGACCGCGTCGCCGATCTCCAACGCCTCCAACAGCTCCATGCAGTGCGCGTACTGGTCGCGGGGGATGGGGAACGGGATGGTCGCCACACCGTATTTCGGGTGGCTGGGGTTACTGAGAACTGCGCTCATCATGATCATTGTCCTCCTTTTTCTCGTTGATCTCGTTCATTCGGCTCCGCAGGCAGGTTCCGTCCGCGCCCCAGCAGAGAAAACCGTGGCGGGGATAGGGGCAGTCCTTGCAATCCGGGGAATGGCTGCAAACAGGCTCCGGCAGCGGCTCCTGCTGGAAGCCGGGGATATGCGGAAGAATGAGCCTGAATTGGATCGTGCCGTAAATTTCCATCATCTTTTCCTCCTCGTAAAATAAAAAATGCCGGACATTTCTGTCCGGCCTGCGTGGATGCTTATTTCATTGTCATGCCGCTCTGTTCCGGCGCATCCCGCTGCCGCGGCACATTCGGGGGCAGCAGTCCGCCGACCTGTTCCATGAGCTCTGCCAGATCCTGATCCCGTCCGAAGGATAGCGTTTCGTCCTGTTCACGGACGAACGCCAGCGCGCGGTAGATCTCCGCAAGCTGCTCCGGCTCAAAAAGGGCGTCTTTTTGAACAAGTCCACTGCGCACGGTGAAGTCGCGTTTGGCGGCGTCATAGTCGTCCTGGAAATAATGTCCGTGATGGACGCCCTCTCGGTCGAAGTCCCATTCCCATGTCACAAACTGGATGCCTCGCTCCGTAGGGTGGCCCGCCAGCACTGCGTCACCGAAGTCAGCAAGGATGCGGTAGTCACCAGTGAGATCGGTCGCCTTGAGCCGCGGGGCGTATTCCAGAATCGCCATGTATTCTGAAGTCATTTTAGCAGTGTCGATCACCGTCTGCAAAGCGTCCTGCGCCCGGATACTGTCCATGTTCTCCTGGCGGTACAGCACGCTGCCCTTGCCGGAGATGCGGCAGAGACGCCCTTTTTCCCAGCAGACGGGCAGGTGGTGATCTTCGATTGGCTCTACCGTGAAACCGTTCTGCCGCAGCCGAGTGGCGGTTTCTTCAAGGAAACGGAGCTGCGTGGTTTCGTTCTGATCGTTCATTGTGAAGTCCTCCTCGTAAGCAAAAAAATAAGCCGGAGCATCCTGAAATGCTCCGGCCGGGTGATGGATTGGGCAGAGACGCCCTTTTTGACGTCGGGAAATGAAAAAGGGCGCCTTTTTGATGGCTTCGACGAAACCAACAAACAGACGCCCGAAAGATCGTATGAAATTTTGAGGAAAGAACGCTCTATTCTGCGCCCGCAAAAAGGGCGCTTCTCAGGATATTGCCTTTGAATCTGTGAAAGGGGGAGTTCGAATCCCTTCAAACCGTGGGGAACTCCGAAAATATCCATTGGAAAAATGGTGAAATTTTAGAAATACAAAAAGCCACACCCCTTGGTACTCTAAGCGTTTCGCTTAAAATATCCAGATTGGTGTGGCTTTTTGGTACGCCGTGAGGGATTCGAACCCCCGGCCTTCTGGTCCGTAGGTTGTCTCACGCACAAATCGGAGCCGTTTCGGCTCCGATTTGTGCTTTTTGCCACCGTTCGCTCGGCGGATCTTCCATTGTTTCCATCCAGACCTGTCCGCTTTTTTCGTGTTCTGGGTCAAAACTGGGTCAGACACGGTGTGCCCGCACCCACGCCAACAGCGCCTCGTAGTCCATCGCACCGGAGGCGACAGCCAGACCGACCTCGATGACCTCATCATTCGTGCAGTTCAACCGAATACCGTTGACCTCCAGAAAGGTCAGCATCACATACATACCGATGCGCTTATTGCCATCCACGAAGGCGTGGTTAGAGATGAGCGCATAGCCCAGCCGAGCGCCTTTTTCCTCCTTGGTAGGGTAGAATTCCTGACCGCCAAAACCGGAAAAGACATTCTCCAGCGCGGACTCCAGCAGAGCCTCATCCCTGACGCCGATGCTCCCGCCAGTCTCCTCCGCGATGAGCCTGTGAAGCAGCAAGACCTTCTCTTTTGAGAATTTGATCATTTTGCCAACTCCATAAACGCGGGCTTATATTTCTTTAAAATTCTTGCCGCCACAAAGTCGATCTTCTCGTCGTCTGTCATGTCGATCAAGGGCGAATTGTCCAAATCGACCAACATATATTTGGGGCGGTTATTTTTGAAAATGACAGCCTGTCCATTCGTTTCAGCGATGCGCGTCACGCGGGAAAAATTCTGATTCGCTTCTGTCACGGAAACGATCGTGTTCGTATCAATGGTCATGGGAACACCTCCTTGCAGCACCTATTATATGCAAATTGTAGGTAAAAATCAACCTATTTTAAGGCGGCATTTCAATATGAACTGAGTGGCGCAGGTGGCCGGCGCGGCGTAAAAGAAGCCGCGCACATCCAAGGAGATATTAAATGTGCGCGTTCAAAATTTGAAATTTCACATTGAGAGCAAATCAGAAATTGTCTTAATAGCGGACGCAATGCCTCCAAAGAATGTAACATGATTAGCTGCTGAGGTTATGAAAGACTGATACTTTTGGAAGAATGACGGTTTTCCAATGCTTTGTTCCAGTTCGTCAATGGCTTTTAATAAGGCTGCATTATCTTCAACCTTCTGAGCCTCTTTTCGAATTTTAGCAATATTCTCATGTAAAACTGAGGCGTCAGCAATATTGAAGGTATAGTTAATATTTACTACTTGTACAGGTGTCGCTATATGCGCCTGATTATATTCTTCCAACTGTTCATGGTATGTTCGAGCAGAATTGAAAATCCAAATAAAACACGGAACATCGTCACCCCAAGCAATTTTTATGTAATGCAGTTCTTCTAACTCACCCAAAATGCCACGCAGCTCGTCTTCCTTTGTATATTGCTGCTGTTCTTCATATTCATGAAAACGTCTTGCCAGCATTTGGGCGGGATTATCGGAAGCCGTGATTTCATCCAATACTTTTTCGGAGTTTGATGGCAGTTTACGGAACATTGAATCTGCCTCCTCTGTTTTCAGTTCCTCATTTATAGCATCTGTAATTTTACTTTCAATGTCTTGCATGATTCCATCAATATCAAAATCAAATGTGAATTTTGCCATTTATGCTTTCCTCTCCGTCAGCTTTTGGTACATCTTCATCAGCTCCGCGACACAGGCGCTTTCAGAGTTCAGTTTGCCCCAGAAGCCATAAGCCTTCATAACGGCTTTATCATTTTGCTGGTGGGCTTTCCGCAGTTCCGGGGGCATAGTAGCTTCATCATACAAGTCGGCAAGGCTGCAATCCGGGTAGAGGTTTCGAGCGTCTAAAATGGCTTGCGCGGTCTGTTCGATTTTTGTCCGCTGCTCATCGGTCGGCGCAGGCCACGGGAAATTGTTGTAGACAATTTTTATTGAGTAGTCATAATCGCTTTTTAAGCGGCCGCAAACGACTCTCATCCATGCCATATGAACATTGGAAGTAAGAATCCCAAAGTGATAGAACGTAGCATCCGGCATTATGCGTACTTTGTTGCTACAAAGTGCGGTATCGTCCATGTATCCTATCGGAACGTATTTTCTCTTTTCAGAGGAAACCTCAGGAATAACAATAAAATGTCCTTGAGGCATATTTTCAGTCTGAAATCTTGTCGGAATATCCGCCAGTTTGTTCGTTGAGGCACGCTTGCTGGATAAGCGAAATTCGCGCACCGCTTCAATCCGTTTCATGCAATACGGCATTTTTCTCAATTCATTTGGTGAGCATTCGCCCAGCCATAAGCACCACCGTGGGCTGCGGTTAATAAGCTCCTGTGCGCCATACCAAGGGTGAAAATACTTTTCCGCCGTCGGCTCTTTGACTAAGAACTCTGCCTTTGCGTCTTCTGTAAATAAATAGTTTCCATCATCGATAGGTTGGTTTCCCATTCCAATCTCTGGAACATTGCAAAGAGGTTTATTTCTGCTTTCCACAAACACATCATCTGCGTCCAGCAAATAGCCGTTGATATTTTGGACAATTTGAGCGCGGTCACCGAAGTACAGAATTTTTTCTGCATGATTTGGCACAATACTAAATCCGATGATAACACAGTGTACATGGGCTTTAATTTTTGCCTCACTGTCCCAGCGGAACGTGCGGTAAGCATAATCAATATGAACGCCTGCTTCAAAAAGCGGTTTCCAAAGATTTGCCACGCTTTCCCCCTGTGAGACAGAATTGGTCGAAACAAGGGCGCTGCGGATTCCTGTACCCCGCATCAAATCGGCAGCTTTCTTATACCAGCAGCAAACATAATCCAGATTCCCGACATTTTTCCAGCCCTCAAAAATCAGATTTACATCCGATTTTTGAGAAGCATCCATCAATCGCGCACCTACAAACGGCGGATTGCCCATGATGTAGTCCAATTTTTCCTTGGGTACAACATCCTCCCAGTTCAGCCGCAGGGCGTTGCCCTCGGTGATATTGGCATAGGATTTCAGCGGGAGGAAATCAATCTGGTGGGCGATAATATCTTCCGTTTCTTTCAGCATCTGGCTTTCTGCAATCCACAGGGCGGTTTTGGCAACCGTGGCGGCAAAGTCATTGATCTCAATGCCGTAAAACTGATGGATGGCAACCTGAATTGGATTTGCATAATCGCCCATTGTGATTTGGTTCGTTTGACAGCGGAGCGCATCGTTTTCCAGCCGCCGCAGAGAAATGTAGCTTTCGGTCAGGAAATTGCCAGAGCCGCAAGCGGGGTCTAAAAAGGCCAACCCCGCCAGCTTGCCTTGGTAGGCTTTCAGTCTGGAAACCCGGGTTTTCTCCACCGCGATTTCCTTGATCTCTTCCAACTCAGCTTTCAGTCCATCCAAAAACAGCGGGTCAATGACCTTGTGGATGTTCTCAATGCTGGTATAGTGCATACCACCGCTGCGCCGGGTTTCTGGGTTCAAGGTGCTTTCAAATACAGCACCGAAAATGGTGGGGCTGATCGCCGCCCAGTCGAAATCCTCGCTGGCCTTGGAGAGCAGAACATTTTTCAATTCTTCGGTAAAGGGCGGGATCTCGATATTCTCGTCGGCAAACAGACCGCCGTTTACATAGGGGAATGCCGACAGAGCAGGGTTATCGTCCGCCAAATACTTGTCCCGCTCCTCTGGCTTTTGATCCAACACCCGGAACAGTTCTGCCAAAGCCTTACGAATCCCGGCAGCCGGAACATCTTTCAAGTAGTCATGGAACATCTCCCGCCGCCCGAAAATCCCGGCATCCTCGGCGTACAGGCAGAACACCAGTCGGACGCAGAGGGCATTCAGGCTTTTCAGCGTTTCCGGGGCGGTGGGGTCTTTGTATTGCTTCAACAGCGCATCGTACAGCACGCCTACCAGTTCACCGGCTTGCAAGGAAACTTCCATTTCCTTTTTGATGGTCTTACTTCCGGTGTCCACCAGAAATTGCAGTCGGGAATAATCCTTCTCCAAATCTGCCAGCATCAATACTTCCGGCTCGCCGTTGGGAAAGTTCATATCGTGGATCTCAAAGGTTTGGAAATTACAGACCACGATCCAGCGCGGCGTCTTATTAAACGGGAGGTATCCGGCATAACGGCGGGCTTGCTGGTACGGCGTCAACATCTGACCGTCCGATTGCTTATAGCCCTTTTTCAAATCAATGTCCGCGCCTTTCTGCTCAATCAGAACGCGGGTATCAGCCAGATAACCGTCAATAAAGCTGGTGTGGCTTAGTTTGACGGGCACCTCAAATTCAATGGATTGTTCCGGATTGGGAATGTCGTAGACATTCCGCAGCAGGTCGATCCAAAACCGCTGTGTTTCCTGCTTTTCATCTCCACGATTTTTCCAGTATGTCGCAAATTCCTTTGCCGCAGCCCGCTGCTGAACATCCGTCATGGTGAGAACCTCCTATGTTTTCTCTTGTGCTTTAGTATACTATAAAAGGGATAAGCTTTCCAGAAATATTTATCACGCCTTCCGTAAAAGAATATTTTTACAAAGAGTGACGTTAAATTTTTGCAAAAATTATTGCTCTTTAGAAGAAATGGGGCCCAAAGTATATGAAAAAGTGCTAAAATGTTGTTGAATCAAATGAAAGGGGAAGCGCAATGTATTTTACCGAAACGATGTTTAATCCTGAGTACATAAATCCGCTGTATTTTAAACAGCAACAAACGCAAATGACACAATACGACTTCTGGCAGGATCAGGAAGTTTGCAAGGCAGCTCATGCAATCAAAGAGCTATGCTGTGCGGTCAAAAACATGGATGCGGAACATCAGAGAGTGGCTTTTCTTGCCTGCCTTTTGGCTATGGGAGAAGAATTCGGCTGGGAAAATTGATGTATTTACGGCATATGTATGCGCAGCCCAGCGGGGCTGCGGCGCCTCGGAACAGCGACACGCATAAGCGCATCGCTGTTCCGAGGCTCTCTGTGTCCTTCTGGCGTACACCCGACCAAGGCTCAAAAGCGGCAAAGTACGCCGTTCTGATACCCGGCCCGGGGATGTTGGTGAACGTGCGGAACGCTCCGAGGGTGGTGATAGCGCCCCCCGTCTGAAACGGCCCGTGTTTCGCCGTGTGAGCCGTTGTGTGCGATTTTTCGCCGAAAGCCGAGTGTGTATCCGATTACGCCTGTGAAAGCGAATGCGAGGCGAATCCATCGGATATTCCTGCAACTGGAAAAAGGAAATCATGTTTTCCTCTGCTGGAAGCAAAGATAATCACTTGATCTCAGAAAACGGCAAGTTAGCCGCTTTGACAAGCGGTCGTCCAGCGTTTCAAGAACACGCAAAGCACGCCGAGGGTAGTGATACCACCCACCTCGCACGTTCAGAAAGTACTGCGCACAGAGTGAAAAAACAGCAACATCACCAAGTTGCAAACAGATCACGCAGCCCAGCGGGGCCGCGACGCCTCGGGACAGCGACGCGCATGAGCGCATCGCTGTTCCGAAGGCTTTCTACGTTCTTCTGGAGTACATCCGACCAAGGCCAAAAAGCGGCAAAGTTTGCCGTTCTACCCCCTGGCCGCGCAAGGTTTCCGAAACGTGCGGAACGCTCCGAGGGTAATGATACCACCCCCATCCGAAACGCCCCCTGTTTCGGCGCGTGTGCCCTTGTGTGCGATCTTTCTCTGAAAGCCGAGTGTGTACCCGCTTTCGCCTGTAAAAGCGAACATGGGCCGTTTGTGCGAGAAGTTGAAAACGCGATGAGGAACGGTTGGGAACAGCGTTGTGACGGTAACTTTTTGGCGATATTTGCGGGAGTGTCTATTGGCGAAAAATCGAACTTTACAGGAAGGTTTTTCGAGTGGCGAAGGCCGTTCGATTTTAGTACAAGATAAAGGGCCGCAGTCGCAAGCGCCCGCAGCCCGCCCACAAAGCCCCGCAGTGCGGGGCTTTCCGAGGTTTTGAAACCGCAGTCTAAGGTGCACCTTGAGAGGTGTTTTCGCGGTCGTGGGTGAACGTGAGGGGCATCAGGCCCCAGTGACAGCGGACTTTTTAAGGTGGACGTTCCGCAGGCGGTTGAGGAAATCGCCGTTTTCAACCACTCGAAAAAGTGATTCCAAGTAAGAACAATTTTCGGCGCAGATCGTGCATATTTTGCGCCGCTGTAGTCAATAAAAAGAGATTCTCAGCCGTTCAAAAATCGCACCGCTGTAACCAAAGAGGACGCCCCCGGCAGCGCAGAAATTGCGCCGCCATAGACAAAGAATAGGGGCGGAAATTTCCGCAGGCAAATGATAACTTTCTGATAACGATTCCGTTTTTCGGTAGCTTTTCTCTCTTGAGTACGGTATTGTTCGTTGGCAAAGGAGGCTGATTTTATGCCGAAAAGACGAGCGAACGGGAAAGGGAACATCCGCAAACGAAAGGACGGTCGATGGGAGGGCCGGTACACAGTCGGTCACGTTCCGGAAACTGGCAAGGCCATCATCAAAAACGTCCTCGGCAAGACGCAAGCGGAAGTAAAAGAAAAGCTGAAGAAAGCCATCGAGGAAAACGTCGGCATCGACTACGGACGGGCCAAGACCTACACGGTGGGAACATGGCTGGAGGTCTGGATGGAGAACTACGCCAAGGTGAAACTCAGACCGTCCACGTTCAAGACCAGCCAAGGTTTTCTGAAAAACCACATCAAGCCGCAGATCGGCAGCATCCCGCTGGCAGACCTGACTTCTCTGGACTTACAACGCTTCTACAAGCACCTGCTGGACGGCGGGCGAGTAGACCGCATCGAGGCCAAGAAGAAACCAAAAGGTTTAGCACCAAAGACCGTCCGCAACATCCACCAGATGATCGGCTCGGCGTACAACCTCGCCATAGAGCAGCACCTCGTCGCGAAAAATCCCACACCGGGCTGCGCCTTGCCAAAGGTGGAGCACAAGGAGATGAAGACCCTGACCGCCGACCAACTCAGCGCCTTCTTCCAAGAGGCCAGAGACAGCGGCGTGTACGAGCTCTATTACCTCGACCTCGCCACGGGCCTACGGCGGGGCGAACTGTTGGGACTGAAATGGACGGACGCTGACCTCGACCGTGGCGTGCTGAAAATCCAACGGGCCATCTCCCGGCAAAACGGCAAAGTGGTCGAGGCCCCGCTGAAAACAAAAAACGCCTACCGCACACTGCCCTTGTCGGCAGACGCGATAGACGTTCTGATGCAACAAAGAAGAAAAACGGGTAACAGCGAGTGGGTGTTCCCGTCCCCCGCCGGAGGCCCCATGTCCCCGGACAGCGTCCTGCACATGCTCCAGCGGGTGCTGAAACGGGCAGGGCTGCCCCGCATCCGATTCCACGATCTCCGCCATACCTTCGCGACGATGGCCCTGCAAAACGGCGTGGACGTCAAGACCGTCAGCAGTATGCTGGGTCACTACTCGGCGGGCTTCACGCTGGATACCTACGCCCATGTCACCACCGACGCCCAATTCAAGGCAGCACAAACCATGGGGAACATCCTCTCCCGTGCTGTCTGACGGTTTCCGCTACCCGCTCCCGTTGGGGTCAGCGTTTGGGTCAGAAAAAAGCAACACCCTAAATACGGAACTTATGAAAAGCAAAAGTCCTCGAAATCAGACGATTTCGAGGACTTTTGGTACGCCGTGAGGGATTCGAACCCCCGGCCTTCTGGTCCGTAGCCAGACGCTCTATCCAGCTGAGCTAACGGCGCGTGTCTCATATCGGGGATTTCTTGAATCTCTGAAAGCCTTGATATACCTGACTTTTTTGCGTGTCCAGTGTAACACATTCCTATTTACTATGCAAGCAGTAATAGTTTTTACAGGTGATGAAAAATGACGACCAAAACGATTTTGTGCGCTTTTTGTGCGCTTCGGGAATAGGGGAAATAGTAGCTGCTGATTCTGAGGTGGTTTGTTGAAAACGACCAATATGATTTGTGATGAATATAACTGTGACAACCGGTGATTTGCTATGAGTTTAGCATACAATATGGAAGAGAGTCTGGAAGTGCAGTAAAGGACTAAATTTGTGCATAATAAATAATTTTTATAAAATACTTTTGGAATTATTGACAAAACTGGAATTGTGTGATATTATCTTGTCAACCTGAAAAGATGAATGAACTGGATTTTCAACCAATTTAGATGGACGCGATTACTTGCCTACGAGCGTTATCTAATATATAACGGCTGGAAGTCGTACCAGTTTTTCGTCAATACAAACAAAATGGGCCGAACAAAAAACTGGTAGCTTTTCTCCCTCTATAACAAGTAATAAAAAGATATATAAAGACACAAGACGTACCAGTTTTTGAAATAAAGGACTCAAATAAATAAAAGGAGGCTATTTATGCCTAACGCAAATGAGAAATTTTCGAGTGTTGCTTAGCTCTATGAGGCTGTATTTGAGAGGCCTTATCCTGAGAGTGGGAGCAGAAATATTGAGAATGCCAAGGCTGAACTGAATCGATATTTGACCTATGCCAGAGCGATAGATATTGACCCAAGTGAGAGACGTAGAAGAGCTGTGATTGTGACGGAAGTATTTGATGAGCCATTACCACCAAGAACGACAGCAAGAGGAAGACGCGGGACATACATTGACCTGTTGAGGCCTTTGCTTTTGGAGCAGGGAAATTTTGAGCGGAAGATGTGTGAGCTATATAACAGGATGCGGCTGTTTGAGCGTTATTCCAATGAGATGAGGAGACGTGTAGAGGTCAGGAACCGTTTAGCTCAGATGCAGGGGAATGAGGATGATTTAGACCTGTGGCAGTCTTGCTGGTATCCTCGTATTGGTGAGCAACACTATGTTGGAAGGCTCAAAACGGAGATTGCTGAGAAGACCAAGGATGCTCTCAAATCAATGCAGGGAGAAGGAATCTTGACGTGGCGGATGAGAACGATGCTGCTTCCTGATATCAGAATCCAGACAGAGAAAAATGAACTGAGGATAGAAGCCTATCGAGTAGAAACGGAACAGAGAGTAAGGGCGTGTGCAGAAGAGATACAGAACTGCGCGGAGGAGACGAATTCCAGCTTGAATGCTGAGCTGTTGATAGGCTTTTTGAGGTCAATTTACTCAAGGGATAGATTTGAAGAATATGCTCGACAACTGATTCGTGATGGAAGGGTGACAGCATTTGCAGCGAATGAGGAGCAGGAAGAAGCGATAGAGAACTACAACGATTATGTGAGGCAATGCGCCTGTCAGAGAGTAAATCGGCTTAGGGAATTGCCACCTTTGGGGCAGATACCTATTGGAGGGGAATTTTGGAGGAATCCCTACCTTGCCAGAATGGGGCGAGAGGTACAAAGGGAATGTAACGAGACATTGCTTGGTGGAGTGAAGAGCTGGAAGGTCATTTACTATCGAGTTGATGACCGAGAGAAAGCTGAACGATACCACCCAGCAGGATACCGACAGAGACATGAAGATGCGTATGAATTGACGCGAAGATTTATCACCTATATGGAAAATCAAATGAGGAAAGATGTTTGTGTTAACGGTCGAGACGCAGAACGGGACTTTGAAGGTTTTGGCGATAGAGCGCATAGGGAGGTCAATCAACCACTTTTGAGAAGCAGGTCTGCTAACGTCCTCCATAACAGGTTGAGAACGCTTTATGGCCTTGACGAGTGATATGCCGATGAAGAAAAGTGTTGCAGCAGGACCAATTTGATACGGACAGAGAAAGAGCCTCGCAGTGATGGATAGTTTTTAGAATCCATTACTGCGGGGCTTGTTTATTGCAGAGCCAAGAGCTGATTGAGAAGTTCATCTACTAAGGGCAGGTATTTATCATCAAGCCGATGCAGCTTATCAAGCATAGCTTTGTCAGCATCGCGTTCTTCACCGAATATGAGATAGTCAGCAGACAATCCCAGCAGGTTACAAATGGCTTTCAACGTTTTCAAGGAGACACCTGTTCTGCCTCGTTCGACTTCTGCCATATACGAAACACTGACATCCAGAAGCTCGGCAAACTTTTCTCGGGTATAGCCAGCGTCTTCCCTTGCCTTTCTGATTCGTGTGTGCACAACTATCACCTCAACAGATAGTATCAGTGATAGTTTGCACAATTAACATCAAGTAATTTCAGATATTTTATAAATAGTATTACTTGATGTTACGTGTTAGAATGAAGACGCTGAAAGGCGATTTTTGATTCGAGAGGAGAAATGATGTGAAGAGAGGAAAGCTGATTATAGGGATAGCTATCGCTTTAATAGTTTTTTTATCTGCGTGCGGCGGAGAAAAACAAACAGAAGAGGAGAATCCTGATGTCCTTACTACGCTTTCGGACACAGACTTCTATGTTATTGATGTTTGGAATGGGTTTTGTGAGATGAGTTCGTATTATCACAGCGGACTAAGCGTAACTGGTGAAGAAATGGATGCGGCCTTTACTCTCTCAGAATTAAAAAAAGAGGTTTGCGAGAACGGTCCAAAGTTTGATGAAGCTGTGAGGAATCTGCCCGACAGGTATAGTGATACGGTGGAATATTGGGATTACTTTTATTCCGAAGCACAGCGACTCTTAGTTATAGTTGAAGATTTTGGAACAGAACGAACAGAACAGTCAGCCGCTTTGGAGACTTACCCCTTAATGCAATACAGAGATGCGTTGCATAGTTGCCTTTATGACCATATAGATGAAGAGTATGATAGGGTCTCATAGGAATTGAAACCCAGTAAATATTGAAAGGAGTCAAAATGGAAAACGAAAAGAGAATTTACCATATTTATGTTGCACACAGGATTGGAGTAAATCCGCCAAGTTACTACGTCTATTTGACTGAGCGGCTTAATGGAGAAAACCCTGAAACAGGAGAAAGAACCTATGAATGGGAAGCACTGAGTATTGCTGCCATGAAGGACACTTATGAAGAAGCGGTAGCGTTCCTTGAAGAAAAGATTTCGGGGAAAGAATGCTTAAAGGCCGGAGAGGACGAAGCATACTACCTTGAGTGAGCTTAATATGAGTTGAAACACAGCCCCCTGTGCAGCGTGATCGCGCAGCGACCACGTTGCATGGGGGCTTCTCTTTTACTGCTCCATCCTCTTGACGAGCTTATAAAAGCTGCTGCGTTTCAGCCCTGTCAGCTCCATTGCCTTTCTTGCGGTCAATTCTCCGTGCTGCCACGAGGCATAGACTGCTTCCCAATTTTCGGGCCTTTGCAGGGGAGGTCTGCCTAAGTGTTTGCCTTTTGAACGTGCACTTTCAATTCCCTCCCTTTGACGCTGCCTGATGGTCGTGCGCTCTTGCTCTGCTATCGTGCCGAGAACTTCGATGAGAATGTTGTTGACCATCTCAAGCACCCATTCTTGCC
>OGXE01001914.1_pt1 | contig 16621 bp, 20 predicted proteins | sample 1576181 | NCBI WGS metagenome assembly OGXE01 (sample SAMEA3541478, study PRJEB24748) | human gut metagenome | biome: human gut; feature: human-associated habitat; material: faeces | place: China | collected 2012 | reverse complement strand
AAACTTTCCTTAGGTGAGTACGGACGTCAGCGAACTTCGAAGAAGTTCCATGACTAATTAAGATACAAAGGGCGTTCGCGGATAAAGTCAAAATAGGAAGTTTGACGCAGAATCTTTAGATTCTAGGAAAACTTATCTTTTTGACACGATCCGTAGCCCGTGTTCAATTCGTTTTGGACCCCTTCGCTTTTTAATTTTTTAGGCTCAGGCTAAAACAGTTTCCCAAACTGTTTTACTCCCAAAACTCCCGAGTGTAGAAACAATCGTGTTTCTAGCACTTTTCTCACGGCGAAAAGTTTCAGTGTAGGTTTGAATGAAACTGATTATATAGATTGTTTTAAGTTTTCAGCTTCACTTAGGTTATTTCGTTTGAAAAAACAATTTGTTCACATTCTAAAATCAGGACTTGTTCCTGATTTTTTGATGGTAAAAAAAGAAAATTTTATAGAAGAATGCAGGCTCTCCTATTTTGTGGTATAATATACAATATTATATACTGGAGGAAATTATCCATGGAAGACCCTGGCAGTCAGGAAATTTTACTGGAATTTATTTTATTGATTGTTTTGACATTATTGAACGCCTTTTTCTCGGCGACTGAAATGTCAATGGTATCGTTGAATCGCTCTCGTGTAGAGCAAAAGGCTGAAGAAGGAGATAAAAAATACATTCGTCTTCTTAGCGTATTGGAACAGCCCAACCATTTCTTATCCACTATTCAGGTGGGGATCACCTTGATTACCATCTTATCTGGGGCGAGTCTTGCGGATAGCCTTGGACATGTCATTGCTGGATGGATGGGCAATACCAAAACGGCTCTGGCAACTGGAAGCTTTTTATCTCTAGCATTTTTGACTTATATTTCGATCGTGTTTGGCGAACTCTATCCGAAACGAATCGCTATGAACTTGAAAGATGAGTTGGCTGTTCGAACAGCTCCGATTGTGATTCTATTAGGAAAAATTGTCAGCCCCTTTGTTTGGTTGCTTTCAGCGTCGACCAACCTTTTGAGCCGTATCACGCCAATGGAATTCGATGATCCGGATGAAAAGATGACGCGGGATGAAATCGAGTATATGCTGACCAATAGTGAAGCAACACTGGATGCTGACGAGATTGAGATGCTCCAAGGGATCTTTTCATTAGATGAAATGGTAGCGCGTGAAGTCATGGTCCCACGGACAGATGCTTTCATGGTTGATATCAATGATGATACCAAAGAAATTATTGAAAGTATCCTTAAGCAAAACTTTTCACGGATTCCTGTCTATGATGATGACAAGGACAATGTCATCGGCCTCATCCATACCAAACGTCTCTTGAACGAAGGATTTATCAATGGCTTTGATAATATTGTCTTAAGAAAGATTTTACAAGAACCTTTGTTTGTTCCAGAAACTATTTTTGTGGATGATCTTTTGAAGGAATTGCGCAATACACAAAATCAAATGGCCATTCTGCTTGATGAATATGGTGGAATGTCTGGACTGGTCACTCTTGAAGACCTCTTGGAAGAAATCGTCGGTGAAATTGACGATGAGACTGACAAAGCGGAAATTGATGTCTTTGAAATTGCAGACAATACTTATTTTGTACAAGGAGCCATGTCTCTAAATGACTTTAACGAATATTTTGATGTTGAGTTGGAAAGTGATGATGTGGATACCATTGCAGGGTATTACCTGACAGAGGTTGGGCGAATTCCGACCTTGAAAGAGCGACTCAGCTGTGAAGTCGATAGTCAAAAGAAACACCTCATTTTGACAAATGACAAAGTAAAAAATGGTCGTGTGACCAAGGTGAAAGTTGAAATTTCTGAAATCGTCGAAGAAGATGAAGAAACCAAATCAAAAGAAGATTAGAAAATAGAGGCCTGGACGTGTTCTAGCCTCTGTTTTTTTCTTGTCAGGACCAGTTGAATTTTCAAAAAATTTCAAAAATTTCTGAAATAGCCTTGACAGCCAAAAAAAATTACGGTAAGATAATACCCATAAATAAAGAAAGCAGAAAAATAAACATGAAGCAACAAACCAATTCAACTCAAAAATTTTACTTTAGCTACTTTAGATAGTGTTTGTAGACATGATCTCATGGATGCAAACAACCCAAGCAATTTGTTTGTATCTATGTGGCTAAGATTTTTGACGATGGTCCATAGAGCTAGTATCTAAATGGACCGAGGTTTTGTAACTTGTTGGAGAATTTCAAGCATCCGTTTAGAGAATGATCTAAGCGGATTTTTTGTTTATTTGCAGAAAAGGAGTCAAAAAATGAAAGTAGTGAAGAAATTACTAGCACCTGTCCTGGTTGTAGGACTGCTGTTAACATCATTGGTGACCTTACACCATCTGAAGGATGCTAAAAAGGACAATGTCTTTCGGATTGGGATTTCCCAGTACATCACCCATAAGTCGCTCGATGCAACACGAAAAGGCTTTATCGAAGAGTTGAAGAAAGAGGGCTATGTGGATGGGAAAAATATTCAGATCGATTTCCAAAATGCTCAAGGGGAGCAACGAAATCTGAAAAACATTTCCAAACAATTGGCGGAAGAAAGTGATCTCGTCTTTGCGATTGCAACCCCTTCGGCTCAAAGTTTGGCCAATACGACGAAAACAACGCCAGTTGTCTTCTCGGCTGTGACCGATCCATTGGCAGCGAAATTGGTGAAAAACTTGAAGGAACCTGGTGGCAATATCACAGGGACAAGTGACCAGTCAGACGATGCGATCTCTACACAGGTAGACATGATTAAGCAAGTACTTCCAACGGCGAAAACAGTTGGGATCCTCTATACGCAAAGTGAGCCTAACTCAGTTGTCCAAAAAGACAATGCGAAGAAGATCCTTGAAGCTAAAGGCTATCAAGTGGTTGAAAAAACCATCCTCGATAGTAACAATGTAAAAGCGGCAGCAGACAGTATCATGTCAGAAGCAGATATCGTCTTTGTTCCGACGGATAACATCATTTCTTCTACAATGGACACTGTAAAACAGGTTTCCCTCAGCCATAAGGTGCCCGTTTTTGGTGGGTCTGCTGAGATGGTGGCTACTGGTGGCTTGTACAACTTTGGTACCGATTATGAGGAATTGGGAAGACAAGCTGCTCGGATGGCCATTCGCATCATGACGGGTGAGAAACCTGGCAAAGTTGCAGTTGAAACACCTGAAAAATTAGAATTGCATACCAATAAAGAGATGGCGAAAGAGCTTGGAATTGATATTAGCTCGTTGAAGGTAGAAAAATAGGAGGTTTGAGATGAATTTCGTTTTATCAAGTTTATCAGAAGGTTTATTGTGGTCGATCATGGCGATCGGTGTTTACTTAACATTTCGAATTTTAGATATTGCCGATATGACGGCAGAAGGAACCTTTCCACTTGGGGCAGCAGTTGTAGCCTCCCAAATTCAAGCAGGAAGAAACCCTTGGTTGGCGACCTTATTGGCTTTTCTAGCAGGGATGATCGCAGGATTGGTTTCTGGGATTCTCCATACAAAAATGAAAATTCCAGCCCTCTTGACAGGGATTGTCACTTTGACCGGTCTCTACTCTATCAATATTAAAATCATGGGGGGAGTACCCAACCTCTCTATTGGCGATGCTAGTACCATTTTCAAAAGTGTCATGAAATTGGGCTTGTCCAATGAAGAAGCTGTCTTTTTGATTAGTATTTCTTGCTTGATCATCGTCTGTATCTTGTTAACTCTCTTAATGAAGACGCAACTTGGCTTGGTTTTGCGCTCGACTGGTGATAACATTCCAATGAGTGAGGCCAATGGGGTCAATGTAGATAACATGAAGATGTTGGGCTATATGATTTCCAATGGCTTGATTGCCCTTTGTGGAGCGATGTTTGCACAAAATGATGGTTTCTCAGATGTGACTTCTGGTACAGGGACGATCGTGGTTGGTTTGAGTGCGGTGATTATCGCTGAAGTTCTGATCCACGAATTGACCATTGGTTGGCGCTTGCTTTCCATCGGGGTTGGAGCCATTGTGTACCGTTTGATTATCTTAAATATTTACGAGATCCCAAATCTCGATCAAAATATGGTCCGTCTCTTCAATGCGATCTTGCTCGCGATTGTCTTGTTCGCTCCTGAGGCGCAAAAACGTCTTCGTGTTCGTGGATTGAAGTTAGGAAATAAGTAGGAGAAAAGTATGGCAACATTATTATCAATTGAAGGTATTCATAAGACATTTGAAGCAGGAACAGTCAATGAAAACCATGTTTTAAAAGGCTTGGATCTCCAAGTAGAAGAAGGGGACTTCATTTCGGTCATCGGTGGAAATGGAGCTGGGAAATCAACCTTGATGAACATCTTGGCAGGAAATCTAGTCGTGGATGAAGGGGATATCTTGCTAGAGGGTAACTCTATCAAAAATACGAGTGTTCGCAAGCGTGCGAAGGATATTGCGCGTGTTTTCCAAGATCCTAAAATGGGGACGGCTTCTCGTTTGACCATTGAAGAAAATATGGCCATTGCCCAACGTCGGGGGAAATCTCGTGGTTTGGGCTGGGGCGTTCGGGAGAAGGATCGTGAATGTTTCCGTGAAGCCTTGAAGGAATTGAACATTGGTTTAGAGAACCGTCTCAAAGTCGATACTCAATATCTATCTGGTGGGCAACGTCAAGCTTTGACTTTGGTCATGGCAGCCTTGGTCAAGCCTAAACTCTTGCTTCTGGATGAACATACCGCAGCGCTTGATCCCAAGACCAGTGAAATGGTCATGGAATTAACACAAAAGATCGTGGAAAGCCATGATTTGACAACCTTGATGATTACGCACGATATGAACCATGCTATCGAATACGGCAACCGCTTGATCATGCTCTACCAAGGCAAGATCGTTGTCGACGTCAAAGGAGAAGAAAAGAAAAACCTAACGGTTGAAGATTTGATGCGCCTCTTCCAACAAAACAGTGGTGAAACCCTGGTGAGTGATGAATTGGTCTTGGGATAGAAAAAAGGAGTTTTCACTAAACTCCTTTTTTATTTCCTCTAAGATCTTATCGCGATTATCGATTGGTGAAATCAAAATTTCTTTCTTAGCATAGCCAATCTGCAATTTCAAGTCTTCTTCTATATATTGGTAGATAGAGCGCTGGGCAATTTCCTTGGTTAGGCCAGAAATCAGCTCTCTATCCATGTAATCAATATCTAAGACAGAAGTGATGCCATCCACCACTCGTTGTCTGCTCACCTTCCAAACCAAACGATGAAGGGGAAAGCCAGTTTTTTTGGCTCCTTTTTCATCGATAGTGATCTTTTCCAAACGAATGACATTGGTTTCTGATTGAAGACCAGAAGCCTTGACGATTTCTTGGTAACTGGTTAATTGGGAAACGGGGAAATCAAAGTGAGCCTGCCTACAAATTTGCGCCCCCATCCCTTGAACAGTCTCGATAAAGCCTTCCTCCTGCAAGAGCTTGAGGGCTTTGCGGATGGTATCTCGGCTGACCTGGTAGTACTCTTTTAAGTCGTTCTCACTAGGCAGAAAATCCCCGACTAGATATTTTTCTTCTACTATTTGCTCTTTTAAAATTTGATAGATATGTTGGTATTTTTTCATAATTTGGACTCGCTTGTCTGTTTTTTTTTTGAAAAATATTTTTGAAAGCGCTTGAAAATGCAAAGTTCTTCCCTTATAATAAAAGAGGAAAACTTTTTAGGGATGGAGAAAAGCATGAGAAAAAACGGTAAAAAGATTCGCCTACTGGGAGTAGCCACCATATTGGCTAGTCAGTTGGGGGTCTTTAGCAGTGCCCTCACGGTAGTTGCAGACGAGACCACAGCTTCGACTTCAGAGCCAGCGCTTGTGACGAACACTAGCAGCGAGGAAAGCTCGACAAATAGTTCGACTTCTGCTACAACAACAACTACAGACGCTACGACGAGAGCTTCGAGTGATAAAGAAGAGACATCTAGCAGTTCCTCAGACGCTGCTGAGGAGAAAACGGTTAAGATCGGGGACATTCAAGGGGAAGCGCAACGCTCTCCACTGGAAGGCCAAAAGGTAGCCATCAAAAATGCAGTGGTGACTAAGACAGACCGCTATGGTTTTTATGCCCAAGATATTGAATCGGATGGCAATAGCCGTACTTCAGATGGGATTTATGTTGTTTCCAAATACAAGGTGAAAGTCGGCGATAAGGTGAAAATCACCGGTACCGTCAAGGAAGGCTATATGGAGGAAGTCACCTTGGGAGCCGGGAAGACCTTTAAGGAACCGACGAATAGTTTAACGGTGACCATGTTGGTTGACACTTGGATCACCAAAGATGGGTCAGCCCCTCTTCCAGAAGCTGTGAATATCACTGCGGAGATGCCAGCAGAGGTGAAGCATAATCCGACTGCTTATGCTCCAGAAACCGATGCCCTCGATTATTGGGAAAGCCTGGAAGGAATGCTCACGGTGGTGAAGAAACCGCATGTCCTTGGTCCCCAGTATAAAGGAGATATCTATGTCTTGGGAGAAGATTTTACTGGCCTTCCTTTAAACAATATTGGAGGTCTGAATCTACGGCCACATGCGCAAAATACAGCGACGATCCCGATTTATGTTGGGAATCAATTTGTCGCAAAAGCCAAGGATTACTTTACAGAAGACGTAACAGGAGTGGTAACGTATCGGAATAGCTTTTATAAGTTAGAACCTACTCAACAGTTGACAGTCCAAGATGGTGGTTTGCAGCGTCAAGCAGCTCAAACCCAACCAAGTGAGGACAAGCTGACCATCGCTTCCTACAATATTGAAAATTTCTCGGCCAACAATGCCAAAAATGAAACCCCAGAGGATAAGGTGACGCTGATTGCCAATTCCTTTATCCATGAAATTCACAATCCAGACATCATTACTTTGATCGAAGTGCAGGACAATAATGGTAGTGTGGATGACGGAACGACCAGTGGTGTTGAAAGTGGACGCAAACTAGCCAATCGGATCAAGGAATTGGGTGGCAAGAGCTATGAGTATACGGAGGTTGCTCCAGTAGATGGCGCTGACGGAGGAAAGCCTGGTTCCAATATTCGTTTGGGAATCCTCTACAATCCAGAACGCGTAACCTTAGCCAAAAAAGAGGCAGCAACTAGCAACGAGGCAGCGCAATTTGACAAGGGACACCTGGTTAAAAATCCAGCTCGGATTGCCCCTAATGACCCATCGTTTGATCATACTCGCAAGTCCTTAGCTGTTGAATTTGAATTCAAAGGTCAACCAGTTGTGGTGATTGCTAATCACTTGAAATCAAAAATCGGAGATGATGCTATTTACGGGGCAAGCCAACCAGCAGTGGAACATACCTTGCCAACTCGTGAAGCACAAGCCAGTGTCATTCATCAATTCGTCCAAGAAGGCTTGAAGCAAAATCCGAAGACCACCTTCGTTTTGACGGGTGATTTTAATGACTACGATTTCTCAACCACGGCACAGATCCTTGCGGGCAATGAACTAACCAACTTAATGGCCCAACATGATGCAGGCGATCGCTATTCTTATTTTTACCGTGGTAGCAATCAAGTTTTGGATAACATTTTTATCTCAAACAACATGGCAGCCAAAGCAACGTTTGAACCAGTCCATATCAATGCTTCCTTTATGAAGGAACACGGTCGTGCATCAGACCATGATCCTGTCTTGGTCCAAATCGACTTTAGTGGAGCACAAACTCCAGGAACGCCGACGGATGATCAAAAAGGGAATTCAGGACAACCAACGGATCAAACTAGCCCTTCTTCATCGAATACAGGATCACAACTGGTCCCTCATCAAGCTCAAGCTAATGAACAAAAGAGTTCAACATCTGAAAGCAAAGAGAAGGGCAAGAACGAAGATGAGAAGCAAGAAGACAAGGAAGAGGCAGCAACAGAAACTAAGACACCAGGCAAACGGAAAATCCTTCCATCTACTGGTCAAGAAACAAGCTATCTAGCTCTTTTTGGAGTGGCAATAGCTACGATGAGTCTGGTCTTGTATAAGAAAAAAAGGACTACTTACTAACGTGTTTCATAAGAAAAATCTAAAAAAGGAGTCGCTGGCTCCTTTTTTTCTCCTAAAATACAGGACAGATAGTTCCATATTGGAAACTGTACTAGGACAATGAAAGATACTGAAAAGAACAGTTTCTTTTCAAAAAGAGGCTTAAACTCTTTAAAATAGATGGAATCGTGTTATAATAAAATCTTATAATTTAAAGATACGCTAAACCCTTGATACATAAGGGATTAACGTATCACAATGTAAAAAATGTTCTCCTTTTTAGGAACTTTTTACATTATTTAGTGCTGTTTCAAAGATTGAGACAGCTTTTTTTGCGCTCTCTTTTGAAAGGTGGCTGTATGTATCCATTGTCATAGATAAGGTGGAGTGTCCTAGTCGGTGCTGGAGTTCCTTGTATGGTATTCCAGCATTTAATAACAAACTAGCGTGAGTGTGTCGGAAACCGTGAAAACCAATATCAGGAACGTTTGCCTCTATGAAATGCTTTTTTAATCTATTCCCCAGAGTTCTATAATCAGAATATTTTCTGACTATATTTGAAAAAACAACTGTTTCATTTTTTCCAATCTTCCAAGCTTCTTGGATTTGTTGGCGCTTGTATTGCTTGAGCATTGTAACAGTCTGAACGTCAATATCAATATCTCTAATACCACTTTTAGACTTTGGACTATTCGGAACTTTTCTTAAATTCAATGTTTTAGTGATATGAACAACAGCATTATCAAGATCAATATCAGCCCATTCCAGCGCCAAAGCTTCATTGATACGGCAACCAGTAGCAAGAAGAAACTTGTATAGAGTGACACAAAAGAGATTTTTAAATCTTGTCTGATCCAGGCTATCCAGATATTCAAAGAACTGTTTTAATTCTGAATCTGTGAAATGCTTGATTTTTGCTTTCTCTTTTTTGACTTTGGGAACTATTATATCTTTTGCAGGATTAAACGGAATTGCTTGTAATGAAGCCCCATACTGTAAAATGCTTTTATTGTATGAATGAAGCTGTGCATACTGTTTAAAACCATTGTTGTTTTTGTTGTAATCATTAGCCCATTTGTTCACTTGTTGCTGAATAATAGCAGGGGTCAACTTATCTAGTTTAATATCCCCAAAAGCAGGGCGCAAGTACTTTTCTATTTGCGATTTAATAGAAATTTTTGAATTTGGTTTGATCGTGGGAGAGTATACTTCCCACCAACTATTCATTAATTCGCTGTATGTTTCAAATTGAGTAAAAGCGGTGCGAGTTGCGCCATTCTTTTCAAATTCGAATTTTGCTTGTAGAGCCTTGTTCTTAATTTCTTTCTTGGTACGGGCTGAAATGGTTGTTTTAATCTTCTTGCCCGTGATTGAATCAATACCAAGATATAAGCTGGTGCGGTACACTATTGTACCGTCTTTCTTTTTGTATTCTGTAATATTCATGATCGAAAACCTTTCTAATTCATCAGCAGGCAAGCCGTGTTATAGGTTTTAGAAAGTTTTCGTATATCTGAATTAGTTATTTATTAGATGATTTTTTCTTTTCAAGAGCCTTTTTTCCCTCTTTGTCTAGTATATGAAATGCAAATATCATAGCGCCAAGGGCAATGAATGAGCATGCAAATAAGAACCATTCAAACAGTTCACTATTTTTCAATATCTAACCTCTTTTCTAATTTAGCAGTCATATTTTCAGGTTTTTAAAATTTATTTTTTAAGTTTTACTTTGTTTGGTTCGGCTCTTTCTTTATCAAAGTAAGAAATATTTACGTGTTGTTTATCAATATTCAGAATAGCGAGCCAATCACTCAAAATATTCTCTAGTATCTCTTTATCTTCTCTTTTGCGACTATCTATATAAATAATGAAATCTCTAAATTGTTCTAATGATCCCGATTGATATCCATGTTTTGTTAAAGCGTCTGTGCGACCAAAGGCATTAATAAGTGTTTCTAAAGAAATGGGGTCAATAACAATTTCTCTATCATGATCTGTAATTATGGCACGGAAGCCAGTAAATAAAGGTGCTTCATTCTCTTTATTTAGTTTAATAGCACAATACTTTAATCTGGAAACTTCGTTTAATGTTTCAGGGATATCTTGATTAATATCTAAAACAGTATAATCATAGCCTTGCAATTCTTTTGGAGGCATAATATTCCCTGAAATATCATATGTAGGTTTAGTGCCAATGTCATATCCTAATAGATAAGCTTCTGACACCTCAAAATAACCAGCAAGAGCTTCCCAAATTTCAACACTTCTTGGAGAACGTATTCCATTTTCATAGTACATGAGTTGACTATTTGAAACTTTAATATTGTATTTTTCTTCAAGAATTAAACGAAGAGCATTTAATGACAGTTTTTTTTCTTTTCTAAGCTCTTTAAGTCTAATTTTCATTTTATACTCCTTTAAATCATCATCACTGAATAGATTATAACACAATTATTTGATTTAAGGGCAAAAAAATTCTCAAAAAAAGAATATTTCATGCTTGACATTCTCAGAATAAGAATATATAATTAATTTGTTCTTAAATTGAGAATTAGTTTTTGGAGAAAGGAGAGTAACCATGATTGTCACACAAGAACAAGCAAAAGCATTGCGACGCAAGAAAGCAGATTTACAGTTAAAAAATTATGAATTTGCTTCTGAAATTGGTGTAGCACCAAGAACAGTGCCTAAAATCTTAAATGGTGATTATAAAGCACCTAAAAGAATTTACGCAAGTCTTATGGAATGGCTAGCAAAAGATTATTGAAAGCAACAAAAAAGCCCTAACGGTCGGCAAACTCATAAGGCTTTTAACTATAAATACTAAAACACAGGACAGCAGGCAAGCCGTAAAGGTTTTAGGAAATTTTATTTACTTAAATTATACCATATCTTGGTATAGAGCGCAAAAAGTTGTACAGGAGGTACATAAAATGGAAACAGAAAAAACAGAATTAGAACTAACAGAATTAGAATTAGAGGAATTTTTAGAAGAGGTGGAAAAGGTTCAGGCACAATTAAGATTTAACAAAATTGTACAAGAGATGAAAGAGAATGAACCTAATCTTTATCAGATCCTATTTGATTTTCTACATAAGAAACTCTCTCTTGATGAATTGAATGACTTTCTTTCATTGGAGGGTGAAGCACGACGGGCATATATAGACAGCTACCAAGCTAGATGAGGAGATCTAAAATGATTAGTGATTTATTAGGCGTTGGTATTTTCTTTCTATCATTCGTGAGTATATTCTTCCTTGCTGAGTGTTTCCATGAGTGGGCTGTAGCTTACAAGAAAAGGGGATATATCAGCAAAAGACAGCTAAAACGTATGAAGAAATGGCTTGAGATCATGGAGGCTAGATAATGGCATACCAGCAAGAGGAACGGGAAACAGTTGTAAGATATGATGAGCAGGATAACGCTTGGTACTTTGAATCAAATGTAAGACGGCATATATCAAAGTTTTTGAAAATGGCAAAGGCATTTGAAGAATTGCATGAGGAAAAGGAGGCTGGGCGAGTTGTTTCTATTCGTGCCAAACTTTCAGATCTTGACAACTTTTCAGTAAGTCCATTTGTCAGAAACAAGCGCAAAGGACAAACAAACAATTTAATCAACTCACAGCGATTTTAGGGCTTGAAACTAGCCCTTTAATCGGTGAAATTCAACTTGAAATATAACAGGGGTATGATTATACCTCCCAAACGTGCAACCGCAGGAAAAACGATTTTAGAAAGGAAAATGAATGTTTAGTTTAAGTAAAGAAAGTGAACAAGAACTAAGTCAAGGAGTTTTGACTTTGATTGATACGTTTTTAAAGTCACAAGATAAAGTTTTTCAAAAATCTTTGGGGCTTATGACAGCAAAACAATTAAAAGATGAGTTAGATATAAAGGACAACACACTAAAACGGTGGGAAGAAAATGGCTTAAAACGCTATCAACCACCGCAAGAAGATACACGAAAAGCCTATTATAAAGTAAGTGATATCTTGATCTTTTTGGGGGCTGATAAATGAGAACAATAGAAGTTACTGTTCACTCTGACAAGTTGACGGCATTGGATTTTCTCAAGGACAATCCAACTTTGGTACTGCAAAATGGAAACTATTTTAAATTTGTTTATTTTGAACCAATTGGAGCAGGATTGACAGACTTTCGCACTAAAGGGATAACGATAAGACTTTGTGATAATCAACAGAAAAATTCTCATTGGAAAGTTGCGAGAAAGATCTATCCAAAATTTATGAAGCCTGAACCATTGGCAGTATTGCAGAAGTTAGAGGCTGGTAAGTTGAATGAAGAAAGAGAAAATCAAGCAATAGAATTGAATGGCTGGTTATTCGATATTATCACTAATGGAATCTATACCAAAGAAGATACAGCGCTTTTTATTCGGTTGCTATTCCTGCATGGTTATAGCTTCGAGCAGGTTACACAGCTATTCTCTTCGATTGTGAAGCGTGTGGCACTTGCAAAGTGCTTTCTAGAAGAAATGAAAATAATTTATAAGGGGGTGAGTATTTGAACAATGGCAACAATAAAGCACAACCATATACAAACGCTGGATACAGTCAAGCACTAACTCAAGAGTTCACTGATCTTACAGCGATTAGAGAAACAGAACAGAATAGTTTAAACCTTGACCAAAAAGCAAAAGGGGACGGCTACACTCCTAGTCTAGACAATCTCAGAAAAATCCTTGAGCGTGATACTCGGTTAGCTGGTAAGCTAAAATACAATGAGTTTACAAATGAAATTGATATTTCAAACTCTATTAATTTGAACGGTGCTACTCGTTTAGACGGGGTTGCTGATGACGCTCTAATAAAAGAAATTCGCTTATATATTGCCCAAAAGTATAAGATCGATTTTAAAAAGTCCGATATCGCTGATGTAATGGAGGTTGTAGCTAGATCGAACCAATACAACCCATTGAGATCATTCTTACTTGAATGTGAACAAGAGTACTCCCATTTAGCAGATCAGAAAGATCCATTTGATATCCTACGATATTATTTAAACGTGAAAGATAATCAATACAATCGAATTATCTTTGATCTGTTCTTTCGTGGAGCAGTTGCCAAAGTATTTGATCCAAGTATAAAGTTTGACTTTGTATTAGATTTAACAGGCGAGCAGGGAGTAGGAAAGACACAGTTTTTTGAGCAGTTATTTACAGATCAATACTTTACAACCGTGGATACACTCACAGAAAAAGACGATAAAGCCCGAATGGTGCGGAATTGGTGCGTTTTTGATGATGAGATGATCGCAACTAGAAAAGCGAGTTTCCAAGTGTTAAAAAGGTTTGTGACTGATAGAAAAATTGAATTTCGCCCACCTTACGCAAGTTCAGATAGACGATTGATGAAAAACTTTGTATTTGTACGGGCTACTAATCAACCTGATTATCTGAATGATCTGACAGGGGAACGTAGGTTTTTAGTTGCTGAGGTATTCAAAGATAACTCTTATCGAGGTAGAAAGTGGTCTGAACAGGATCGCAGGGCATTCTGGGGTGCTATGGTGACAGCATGGAGAGCAAACAAAACATTAACCTTGTCAGATAGTCAAGAACACCTTGTAAACACCGTAAGAGAGCGCTATAAGGTCATAGATGATGAACTAGAGGCACTTGAAAGGTATCTATCAACTCCTTACCCTGAAAGAATGTACTTTGCTCCAATCAATGACGGTCTGAGAAGAAATTATATCTATGAGATGATGAACAATGGAGTTTACTTAAATGGTAACGGGGAAGAAGTCAAAATAGATACAGCAAAATATGGGGAGTTAGTTCCCCGTGAAAAAATGTCAATCGGACTATTTTTTAAAGAGGTTTTTCTGATTGATAAGCCAACACCGCAACAAAATGCAAAGATACGGCTTGCAATGCGTGGTAATCATACATGGGAATACAAGAGAAATATCAAGTTCGGAAGAACTCCGACCTCAGGTTTTCAGAAAGTAGGAGAATCAGAATGAGAGTAGAAAAATTAAATAAAATGTTCCTACCGCCCTAACTCTTTGAGAGAGTAAGAGTTTCAAACGGTTCTCGTTCGTGTGGGAGGAATTGTTTAGAAAAAATTCTACCACCCTAACCCCTTGAGACTCTAAGGATAAAAGGTACTCGGTAGGAAAATAATAATATTTTTAATAATAATATTTATTAATGAATTAAATTGGTATTGTTGTTTATATAATATTTTTGTTGCTGAAATTTTTCCTACTTTCCTACCAAGTGTTTAAATCGTTGATATAATGGGCTGGGATTGGTAGGATACAACTCCTACCCTTATCCTCCCAAACAAACAGATCCTACCAATGGAGAAAACAAAAATGCATGAAAAAATTTTGATCGAAAAAATGGAAGATGGCTACCTATTTTATTTAAAAAATGGTATAATAGAGAGTGTAAAAGTTCCAGCGTACGGGAAACTTACACTAGTCTATCAACATGGCAAGGTGTGCTATGTCGAAAAGGCTGAAACAATAAAATAGATCTATCGGAACAACCGAGGGTGAAACATTTCGTGAAGATTGCATAGGCTTCATGAGAGTTCATTCTCGGTTTTTTGATTAGGTACAGAAAGAGGTAAAAAATATGACATTTACAACTATTAAGAGCGAACTCAAAACATTCGCAAACAAGAAAGTAGACTATATGCGCTCATACATTGAGTTACAAGAGAAACTAAAAAAAGAGGTTGCTGAGGGCATGAAAGGGAGCAAACAAGCTCAGATCGAACTAGCTGACCTCAAGAGCGAGGGAGAAGCGTACTCACAGAAAACCTATGATAAGATCATGTCTGATATCGAGCAAGAGCGCACTAAACAACTTGAAGAACTCAAATCAGAAAAGAATAGCGTGACTGCTGATGATGTGGCTGAATTAATGCTACTTGAAAGCACAAAGGATATTTCATGGGAAGAGTTTGAAGAATACCTGGAGAAATACAAGAACAAACCACTAGCAATTAAAAAGCTGGGAGAGATCGCCAAAACTCATTCAGATTTATCATTCTTTGACTATGAGAAATACAATATTAAAGATCGTACCGAGAAGTTAGCTGAGTACTTAAAGAAACAAGCTAAAACTTATCACAGCGAATTTCTAATTAATGGCGATAATATGTTACTTGTCACAGCGGAATTGAGTTTAGAAATTAATGAAACGGCTTTAGGACGTTTCTTTGAAGAGAATGGGCTTTAAAATTGTCTGAAATTGCCTCAGAATGTCCGATAGAGAGGGGGTAGGGGTAGGCATGGAAGAATTAACGTTAAAAGAAGAAAAGTTCCTGACGGCTTTAATGCTTGCCCCAAATATGGGCAAGGCTTGCGAAAAAGTGGGGATCTCTAGACGCACGGCACAGCGTTACATGGCTAAAACCACGGTAAGAAGTGCATACCGCAAGATGAGAAACCAAGCAATGGAGCAGGCTACAAGCAGGCTGAATAGTGTGGCTGTGGACGCTGTGGAAGTCTTAACAGCTATCATGAATGATCCAACTATCAGCCCGTATGCACGGCAACAATCAGCGAGAACTATTCTTGAGTTTGCTTATAAAGCATACGAAAATGAAGCAATTATAGAAAAGCTGGAAGAGTTGGAAACAGTTATCAGTATAGACAATAAGGATATTTAGAGTTGAATAAAAGAGAGCTTTTAAAGAAAATTGATGAGCTAAAACAGATACACAAGATGAAAACGGGTGGTTTTGTCTTGATAACTGAATCAGATAAAGGGATTGAGTATATCAATGTAAACGGCAAGGACTATCTAGACTATGAAGCCTTGGCAGTATTAAGAACCTTTACTGATGATAGTATCATCATATTCGATAATATAGATGATAGCTGGGAACGTAGAACTATTTCAGATGATTTTAAAGAAATGATATTCTTTCCAACTGTGGAAGATAGAATGGATTATATTCGTGTAAATAAGGGGATCAACCCCCTTTATCATGATGAATCTGATCCATACCATACGATATCAAGAAAAGAGTGGCTTGACTCTTACAAAAATACAAACCCCTGAACCCTATTTGTAAATGTATTTGAAAAGGAGGCAAAGCATGAATATAGGGCAGGAAGAAAAAAGGAGTAAGAAAGAGCTTGCTAGAAATGTACTGTGTCAATATCGTTCTTTATGTAGAATAGCTGGGGTTGATTATCTAACAGGCGATTTACTTGATAGTTGCATAGATCAACAAAATCAGCGCCAAAACATGGCTTTAACCGAGGTAAATCGAATTAGAAAAGCTATTGAGGGTATTTCATCAGCAATAGATAAACGTATCCTAGAAATGAGCTTTATTGGGCAAAAAAAGGTGTCTGTTTATGAACAAATGGATATACTTTCTATTTCAAGCAGTAACTATCACAGGCGCAAGGCAAGAGCCTTACTTGAGTTTATAGATCAATGGCGCTTAAATTGAATCTAGTAAAAGATATATAACCCCGTCTTATTTGAACGGGGCTATATTTTATTTAATAAAAAGGACGCGCCCTTTTCTGTACAAAAAATTCCTTTTTTAAAACCCGTTTGGAGTATGAAAAGCGGTCAAGATATGCTATAATTTAAGTAGGTGGTAGGTTTTCGAGTACCCATTGGTACGCGGACGCCTACCATT
>OGXE01001884.1_pt1 | contig 16780 bp, 16 predicted proteins | sample 1576181 | NCBI WGS metagenome assembly OGXE01 (sample SAMEA3541478, study PRJEB24748) | human gut metagenome | biome: human gut; feature: human-associated habitat; material: faeces | place: China | collected 2012 | reverse complement strand
GTGTAGGATTTTGTTGTTACATCCACAATCTGACCACGGAAGATATCGGCTAAACGTTTTAATTCATCACGTGATGAACCCGTTGCACGCACTTTCACTAATAACACTTCACGCTCTACGTGCTCATGCTCACTCAAATTGATGACTTTAAACACATCCACTAATTTGTGAAGTTGCTTTTCAATTTGCTCAAGCACTTGCTCATCCCCTACCGCTTCAATCGTCATACGAGAAAGCGTTGGGTCGTCCGTAGGTGCTACGGTTAAACTTTCAATGTTAAATGCACGTTGGGAAAATAAGCCGACCACTCGAGATAATGCACCGGATTCATTTTCTAATAAAACAGATAAAATTCTACGCATTATTCGTTCTCCTCTTGTGGTTTGCTTAAAATCATCTCATTCATCGCCCCGCCGCGAACTTGCATTGGGTAAACGTGTTCGGTTTCATCAACGTTAATATCAACAAAGACCAATTTATTTTTAATACTGAAGGCTTCTTGTAATTTGCTTTCTAATTCATCTGGTGTCGAAATTTGAATCCCCACATGACCATAAGATTCTGCTAACTTCACGAAATCTGGTAAAGAATTCATATAAGTTTGAGAATGGCGACCAGAGTAAATCAAATCTTGCCATTGTTTCACCATGCCTAAGAAGTGGTTGTTCAAACAAATCACCACAACTGGAATGCCATATTGTGTTGCCGTTGAAAGCTCTTGGATATTCATTTGAATACTGCCATCACCCGTTACACAAACTACGGTCGCTTCAGGATGCGCAAGTTTCACCCCTAATGCAGCAGGTAAACCAAAGCCCATCGTACCTGCACCACCTGAATTGATCCAACGACGCGGCAAATCAAACGGATAATGCAACGCCGCAAACATTTGGTGTTGCCCTACATCCGATGCTACATAAGCTTGGCCTTTTGTAATGCGATACACCGCTTCCATCACTTGCTGTGGTTTGATGACGCCTGAAGTGCGGTCGAAATCCAAGCATTTTTTCGCTTTCCATTCATCGATTTGTTTCCACCAATCTTCCAAGTGATTTTGCGGACGCGAACCGATTTCTTCACCTAATAAACTTAAGAATTCATCCAATACATTTTTCGCGTTACCTACAATTGGAATAGCCGCAGGAACGTTTTTAGAAATAGAGGTTGGGTCAATATCAATCTGAATCACTTTTGCATTCGGACAATATTTATCTAAGTTGTTAGTAGTACGGTCATCAAAGCGCACCCCAACACCAAGAATTAAATCACTTTCATGCATCGCTGTATTGGCTTCATAAGTCCCGTGCATCCCAAGCATGCCTAAAAATTGTTTGTCCGTACTTGGGTACACGCCTAAACCCATTAACGATGAGGTGACCGGTAAATTTAAACGTTTTGCGAACTGTATTAATTCTTCATGACAACCTGCCGCAATTGCCCCACCACCCACGAATAAAACCGGTTTTTTAGCCACTAATAATGCTTTTAACGCTTTCTTAATTTGACCTTTGTGACCATTTACCGTTGGATTATAAGAACGAAGCTCAACAGATTTTGGATATTCGTAAGGATATTTTAAAGTTGGGTTTACGGTATCTTTTGGAATATCTACGACAACGGGACCTGGACGGCCTGTTGAAGCAATATAAAAGGCTTTTTTCAAGATACCCGGAATGTCTTCAGCTTTTTTAATGATAAAGCTGTGCTTAACCACTGGACGAGAAATCCCCACCATATCACATTCTTGGAACGCATCACGACCGATTAAGCTACTCATTACCTGACCTGAAATGATCACCATTGGCACCGAATCAGTATAAGCGGTCAAAATACCTGTAATCGCATTGGTCGCACCTGGTCCTGATGTGACTAACACACAACCCACTTTACCGGTCGCACGTGCATAACCATCTGCCATATGTACCGCAGCTTGCTCATGACGAACTAAAATATGCTCAATCCCACCAAGAGTATGAATTGCATCATAAATATCCAATACGGCACCGCCCGGATAACCAAATAAATACTCAACGCCTTCGTCACGCAAAGACTGAACCACCATTTCCGCACCGGATAATTTCTTCATATTTTACTCCTAAAACTGACCGCACTTTTATTTGTTACGATTCTTGTCAAAACGATGGAAACATCATACCGAAAGAAAATAACTTGTCTAGCATTGCAAAAGTCTAAAAAAACAAATTTAAAAGCATTAAAATCTATGTAAATTAAAAAATAAAGTTTTAAATAAAGATTAAAGTTAAAAAAAATGGACAATTAAATTTTTATATAGAATTTTATAAAAATAAAAAAATTTTATTCTTTTGTTCAAAAATTTGAACTAGATCAAATTTTAAATGTTGTTTTCTCTTATGAGCGGGAGGAAAAAGAATTGATGATAAGAAAAAACCGCACTTGGAAGATCCAAAGAGCGGTTAGATTTTATGAGTTTTTTAATTAGCCGTTATAGCGTTTGAACACTAAAGTCGCGTTTGTACCACCGAAACCAAAGCTGTTTGACATGACAGTTTGTAAGCCTGCATTTTCTTTTGTTTCAGTCACGATATTGCAGCCTTCTGCCGCTTCGTCTAATTTTTCAATATTAATGCTTGGTGCAATGAAGTCATTGTGTAGCATTAATAAGGTATAGATTGCTTCGTGTGCACCAGCAGCACCTAAAGAGTGACCGGTCATTGATTTGGTTGAAGAAATCGCAGGGATTTTGTCACCAAATACATTTTTGATTGCACCTAATTCTTTCACATCACCAACTGGTGTTGATGTACCGTGTACGTTGATGTAATCAATTGGAGTATCTACCGTTGCCATTGCTTGTTTCATACAACGCTCTGCACCTTCACCACTTGGCGCTACCATGTCGTAACCATCAGAGGTTGCACCATAACCTACGATTTCTGCGTAGATTTTTGCGCCACGTGCTAATGCGTGTTCTAATTCTTCAACAACGACAACAGCACCACCACCCGCGATAACGAAACCATCACGGTTTGCATCGTAAGCACGAGAAGCTTTTTCTGGGGTATCATTGTATTTAGTTGAAACCGCACCCATTGCATCGAATTCAGTTGCACATTCCCAAGATAATTCTTCCGCACCACCCGCGAAAACCACATCTTGTTTACCTAATTGGATTAATTCAACTGCGTGACCGATACAGTGTGCAGACGTTGCACAAGCAGAGCTGATTGAGTAGTTCACACCACGGATTTTGTAAGGAGTTGCTAAACAAGCTGACACACTTGATGCCATGGTTTTAGTTACCGCATAAGGACCAATCGCTTTCACACCGCGTGGACCACGCACTGCATCACAAGCCACTAATTGGTTGTGTGCTGAACCTGTACCTGCACCGATTACAAGACCTGTACGGTCATTTGAAACTTGATCTTCTGTTAAACCTGAATCTTCAATCGCTTCACGCATAGAAAGGTATGCATAAGCTGCCGCATCACCCATAAAACGATACACTTTACGATCGATATGCTCGCTTGGATCAAGTTTGATTGTGCCGGCAACATGGCTACGCATTTTCATTTCAATAAACTCAGGCACGACTTCAATACCAGATTTACCTGCTTTTAATGAAGCCAAAACTTCTTCTTTGTTGTTACCGATACTTGAAATAATACCAAAACCAGTAATTACAGCTCTTTTCATTCTTTATTCCTTATGAGTTAGGGGAAATTTAATTCAACTTACAGTTGTTAGCTGAACGCAATTTACTATGAAATGAAAATATTGCAAGCAATAATTCATTTGTTCGACCAGTTAAGTTTTAACCGACTCAAAATTTCCGTGCTATTATAAAAGAATTTGATAAGGCAAAAAAGGGCTAACACATGTTCACCATTCAGCACGCAAAAATTCATTTTAACCAAGAGAATACGCCTGTTTCGGATAAATTCGATGACGTGTATTTTTCTAATCAAGATGGTTTAGCGGAAACGCATTATGTGTTTTTAGAAGGTAATCAGTTGTGGGAACGTTGGGTTAATTATCAAGAGGCCCACTTTGTTATTGCTGAAACGGGATTTGGCACTGGATTAAATTTCTTTGCGGTGACCACCCTATTCCGTGAATTTCGTCAGAAATATCCAGATTCTCCTCTAAAACGCCTTTATTTTATCTCTTTTGAAAAATACCCTTTGCCACTTGATGCATTACAACAAGCTCATTTAGCCTATCCACAATTTTCTCGTCTTGCTCAGCATTTACAACAGCATTGGCTTAATCCTATTCAAGGTTGCTATCGTTTTCATTTTGATGAAACCACGTTAGATCTTTGGTTTGGCGATGTGGCTGAAAATCTGCCACAGCTGGGCGATTATATGAATGGTAAAATTGATGCCTGGTTTTTAGATGGTTTTGCACCGAGTAAAAACCCCGACATGTGGAACGAGCAGCTTTATCAGCAAATGTTTCGCTTAACTAAACCGCAAGGTACCTTTGCGACCTTTACTGCGGCAAGTGCGGTTAGAAAAGGTTTAGAAAATGCAGGCTTTAATATTAAGAAACGCAAAGGCTTTGGTAAAAAACGGGAATGTCTTTCTGGTCAAAAAACGCAGGAAAAACTGACCGCACTTTCTACGCCCTGGTTTCATAGTCAGCCCGCCAATCTAAACACGCAGGATATTGCCATTATTGGTGGTGGGATAGCCTCGCTTTGTACGGCCATTTCATTGATTAAACGTGGGGCTAAAATCACAATTTATTGCGAAGATGAGCAAACCGCTCTCAATGCATCAGGCAATAAACAAGGCGCTTTTTATCCGCAACTGAGCGATGATAACGAGTGCAATATTCGTTTTTATATTCATGCTTTTGCCTATGGCCATCAATTCCTACAATGGGCAATTCAACAACAAATCGAATTTGAACATGAGTTCTGTGGTGTCGCACTTTGTGCTTATAATGAGAAAGCTGAAAGTAAATTAAATAAAATCGCTGAGCTGAATTTGCCTTCTGATTTATATCAGTCTTTAAGCCAATCTGAATTAAGTGAAAAAGTGGGCTTACCGTTACCTTTTGGTGGCGGTTTTATTCCTCAAGGTGCTTGGCTTGCACCACGTCAGTTAGTTCAGCATGCTTTTGCCTTTTTAGAAAAACAAGGTGCCCAGATTAAAACATCACAAAAAGTAACCGCACTTTCTCAAACAGAAAATGGTTGGCAAATCACCACAGCTGAAAATGAAACTTTCTGCCATGAAGTGGTTGTTTTAGCAAACGGGCATAAACTCACTGAGTTTGAGCAAACACAAAAACTCCCACTCTACCCTGTTCGCGGACAAGTGAGCCAAATTCCGACATCGGAAAACTTACTTAAACTCAAAACTGTGTTGTGCTATGACGGCTACCTGACGCCAGTCGATCAAGCGAAAACCAGTCATTGTATTGGCGCAAGTCATGTTCGTGATAATGCGACTCGTGAATTTAGCCTAACCGAACAGCAAGAAAACCAACAAAAAATTCAGCAAAATATCCCTGAAGAATGGACAAAAGAAGTGGATACTTCGGGTAATCTTGCTCGAATCGGTGTGCGTTGTTCGGTACGTGATCTTACGCCAATGATGGGTGCTATTCCTCATTTTTCTGCTCAGCAAACACAATATCAAAATTTGTTTAATTTGCGACGCCGTAAACAGCCAATAGAACAAGCTGAAAACTACCCTAATCTCTATTTAATCGGTGCATTAGGCTCACGAGGATTAACCTCTGCGCCATTTTTAGGGGAAACACTGGCTTCCTTAATTTATGGCGAGCCCTTACCGATGAGTGAAGATCTGATTCATAACTTAATGCCAAACCGCAGTTGGATCAGACGATGGTTGAAAGGGGCGGAAGTGAAATAAAAAAGTGCGGTTAAAATCAACCGCACTTTTTCTTAATACAAGCTTAAACGTTGTAATCGCTGTCTGGCGATTTCTTTGATTTCATCCTTTTTCGCCGTATTCATAATTTCCAAATAAAGCAATTTGGCCAAACCAATATTAACTTGTGTCCCAATCCCTTCTTCATACAAACGAGCCAAACGGAATCGCCCCTCATTGCTACCCGCATTCGCGGCTTTTTGGAACCATTCAAAGGCTTTGGTAAATTCTTTCTGATTGGTATAAATTTCCCCTAATGTAAGCATGGCATCAGGATCTTTTGTCGCACTGGTTTCAAATAATTTAATCGCTTGAGCGGTATCTTGTTTTACATAGTTGTTACCGTTGAAATACATGACTGCCAAATTATTGATAGCTTTAATACTACCTCGCTCAGCGGCTTCGCTAAACCACCAATAAGCCAACTCTTTATTTTCATCCACACCACGACCTAAATTATAAAGCATCCCTAAATTGCTTTGTGCTTGTAAATTACCTTCCAAAGCTAAAGGATACATAATTTCAAAAACGGCTTTCCAATCTTGTTTCTCAGCCAGTTTTTGCGCCAGATCCATTTTTTGCTGCTCCGTCATTTGCGCTTTATCGACCAAATCAATGGTTTTCATCGCAAATGCTGAACTGCTTAAGGTAAGCGTGGTGAGGAGTAAAAGTTTGGCTAATGTCTTCATCTTATAATGTCGCTATCAATAAAATAATCAAAAAAATGGCGGATGTTCCGAATTCTATTAGACCGACTTGCTTAACCGAAAGTTTCTTGGTTGGTAAATAAATGGCACGAATTAACGCCGGCACAAAAGCAAGTGATAAGACATATTGTTGGGTAAAGATGCAACCGAGCACACAAAGTACATGAAAAATAATAGAGGCTTTGAGATAAAGCGGATTTTTACGTTCACGCATCATTGATTTGACGTAAAGCGTCGTGCCAATAAAAAATAAGCTTGGATACAGTGCTACCCACCAGATTTTTTCATCAAAAGTGCGGTCAGAAAAATAATAGGATCCCATACCTGCAAGGGCAAAAATCGCAATACCTGCTAAATCATTGAGAAGATTACGTTCATCTTTTTTCTTGGTGTAATAGATACTCACCAACACAAAAGGAAACATGGCGGCAATAAAGAAAAGAATTTGCCAGTTATAAAAAATGGCAGGAAGCGCAAACAAAAAAGCTGCGACACCATAGATGATTGTCCACTTTTTATATTCCGCCATATTTTTGCCTTTAAAGAGACTCAGCATTGGATAACTCAGCAAATACATGGTGAACCAAGCTAAAAGCAAAAAGAAATGTGCCCAAACAGGTGAGGCTAATAACATACCATAAACAAAAGGCAATAATGCCATGACAATGGCGCCATATTGATTCGAAATCAGGAGTTTCATAGTTTTCTTTAGTTGATAAAAATTCTCAATTATTTTATCTCACAATTTCTTGATTTACAAAGTCTAAAAGCACCTTTAGAATGGAATTATCGTCATCAAAAAGGAGTCACTATGCCGATTCAACGCATTCAACCAAGCAAACGCTTTTCTGAAGTGGTCATTCATAACAATACTGCCTATTTTGCCGGCCAAGTACCGGAAAAAACGGTTAAGCAAAATGCTTACGAGCAAACCAAAGAAGTCCTTTCACTGATCGATAAATTATTGGCTGAAATTGGTTCTGAAAAGAGTAAAATTCTTACCACGCAAATCTTCCTTGCTGATATGGCAGATTATGATCAACTCAACCAAGCATGGGATGAATGGGTAGATAGTCAAAATCCACCAAGCCGAGCAACGGTAGAAGCGAAACTTGCAGATCCTGATTGGAAAGTTGAGATCGTTATTATTGCATCCGTGTAAGCACAGTTTTTTCAAAATGTGATCAACCGCAAAGAAACTTTTTTGTTTTTCCTTTAAACTAAACACTGAATTCAAAATAAGGAGTAATGTATGCAATCATGGATACCAGAAATATGGCAAGCCGCTGTGATTGGGCTTGTGGTTGGCGTAATCTTAGGCTATGGATTATTACGTTTAACAAAAGGTTCAGTTAAAAAACAAGTTCAGACAGAAGCTGAACTGAAAGAAGTGAAAACACAGTTAAGCGATCAACAAGCACAACTTGAAAAACATTTTGCTGAAAGTGCCGAATTATTTAAAACCTTAATTGGTGATTATCAAAAACTGTATCGTCATTACGCGGTTTCCTCTGAAGCTTTACTCGGTAACAAACCTGCCAATAAAGGTTTATTTACTCAACAGCTAGTGACTGCCTCATCAGAAAGTAAATCAGAAGAACCACCTCGCGATTATTCTGAAGGTTCATCTGGTTTATTAAAAACAGATAAAGAAAACCAATAATAATTAACGGTTGAATAATAAAAAAATCAGGGATTAAATACTTAATCCCTGATTTTTTATTAGTGATTACTCAATACTTGAGCCGGTTGTAACTTCGCGGCTCGACTGGCTGGATAAAGACTGGCGAGTAAACTCAATACCAATGCTGCCACGAGAACTAATACAACATCGAACCAATGTAATTCACTTGGTAAGAAATCAACGAAATAGATGCCATCTGATAACAATTTTTTACCGAGTAATGTCTCGATGCCTTGAATAATCGGCGTGAGATTCAGTGCAAGTACGACACCCAATACGATACCAATCAGACACCCTTTCATCCCTGCAAGTAAACCATACCAAATAAAGATTTGTTTAATAAAGCCATTATTCGCCCCTAGGGTTCGCATAATCGCAATATCACCTTGCTTGTCCTTTACCGCCATAATTAAGGTTGAAACGATATTAAAACACGCCACCCCAATTACAAGCACCATCGCGATATACATCACCGTACGGATAAGTTGAATATCACGATACATATAGCCAAATTTTGCCACCCAGTTTTGGATATAAAGCAGTTGCGGATAATCATTCAGCATCGAATAATCCATTTCTTGTACTTTAAATGGATCATCAACTTTCAATTCAACACCGGTAATTTGATCTTCGCGATATCCCATTAATTCTTGCGCTTGAGGTAATGCCAGTAAGGCATAACTGTGGTCTAACTGGCCATCTAAACGTAAAATAGCGGTCACTTGAACACGCTCACGATTAGGTTGAGCCATTTGATCTTCACCATTTGGTTGAGAAATCAATAACGACACCCAATCACCAGCTTTAACATCTAACTCTTTGGCAATACCAGAGCCCAGCACCAATCCACCTTCTTCTGCGAATTTCTGCCAGCCATCACCTTCCACAAACTTACCAAGGGAACTCACTTGATCTTCAGCTTGTTTATCGACCCCTTTCACTTGTACAACTTTAAGTTTATTGCCATTTTCGACTAAGGCAGTAAAACTCACAAAAGGTGAAAGTGCGGTAATTTTTTTGTTTGTTTTTAGACGTTCCGCAAGGTTCTGCCAATGGTTTAATGTGGCTTCATTAGCATGTGGATTAACGGTGATTTCCGTATGTGGCACGACAGCCAAAATACGTGAATTCAATTCACGCTCAAAACCATTCATCGCACTTAATCCCACAATCAATACTGCCACACCAAGGGCGATACCGATAGCAGAGAATTTTGAAATTAACGCCACCAACGGATTCTTTTGCTTACCTCGTTGATAACGCCAACTAATGAAAAAAGGCGTATTCATTATGCACCTTCCTTCAAAATGCCGTCTTGCATGGTTAAACAACGAGACAGTTTTTGCGCTAATGACATATCATGTGTCACCAATAAAAACGCAATGTTTTGTTCCGCATTCAAGGTTTGAATCAACTCAAAAATACTTTCTGTGGTTTTATGATCTAAGTTACCAGTTGGTTCATCGGCTAAGACGAGAGCGGGATTATTCACCAATGCACGAGCAATCGCAACACGTTGACGTTCACCGCCCGAAAGTGCAGATGGACGATGAGTAATGCGATGACTTAAGCCTACTGCACCCAATATTTTTTCAGCACGATCTTTTGCTTCTGTTTTATTCTGACGACCAATTAACATCGGCATCATCACATTTTCTAACGCGGTAAAATCCGCCATTAAATGGTGAAATTGATACACAAAACCTAGATTTTGGTTACGTAATTTAGCCAATTCACTTTCAGACGCTTTTTGCAAAGATTGCCCTTTAATAAACACTTCTCCACTACTTGGCTGATCTAATCCGCCTAAGGTGTGTAATAAAGTACTTTTTCCCGAACCAGAACTCCCCACAATCGCCACTAATTCTTGTGGTTTCATGGCAAAGCTTACACCTTTTAATACTTGGGTTTGGTTCTCGCCTTCTTGGTAAAATTTATTAATATTTTGGCATTCTAATAAGTAGTTATTCATATTTTACTCATAACGTAATGCTTCCGCCGGCTCAGTTTTCGCCGCACGATAAGCTGGATAAATGGTTGATAATAAAGATAATAATAAAGAAAAGGCAATCACAATAATGACTTGCACAGGCTCAATGGATGTTGGCAAGAAAACACCGTTCGGATTGACCGCACTTAAAATTGCCCCAAGGTTTAAGGTGATTAATACGCCCAGTACAGCACCAATCAATGTGCCCACTAGCCCCACCAATAAACCTTGATAAATAAAGATCGAACGCACTTGTGATTTAGTCACACCTTGCGTTTGCAAAATGGCGATTTCCCCTTGTTTATCTACCACCATTAAACTTAATGAGGTCACAATATTGGAAATCGCAACAACGATAATTAAACTAATCAACAAGCCCATCATATTTTTTTCCATACGAACCGCTTGGAAAAACTCCCCTTTTTGGACACGCCAATCGCTGATATGACTCTCTTTGAAATAGTTTGGCAATTCTGTGATTTGGAAAGGATCATCCAGGAATAAACGATAGCCTTGAGCTTCGCCTGGCTGAATACGCATTAAGCGGCCAATATCCGCTAAATTTGCAAAAACTTCATAGCCTGATGCTTCGCCATAATCATAGTAAATCTCACTCACTGTAAATAAACGCTGCATCGGTACACGACCAAATGGGGTGTATTGGCTGTTTTCCGTAATCATTAAGCGAACTTTATCGCCCACCGCTAAACCTAATTTTTGTGCCAAATTATCGCCAATAATCAACTTAAACTCACCTTGCGGTAAAAGTTGATTAAATTGACTCGGTTCGAAACCTTCCAGTAAAGGATCATCTGAAAAAGACTGAATACCAATCACTTGTCCCGCACTTACGCCTTTTGCTGTTTGAAACACGACATTCGTGGTATTAATCGGCACGGCTTTTTGCACAAAGTGCGGTGTATTTTCAAGCGGTTTTTCTGCCGAAATAGGCGCTTCTTGGCTAACAATCGCGTGTGGAATGCTCGAAAGCACCTGTTGTTTTTGATGGCCTTCTAATCCATTCATGACAGAAAGCACAATAATCAATGCCATCACACCCAGTACGATGCCAAAGCTTGCCAAATTAGCAACAAGTCGCCCAAAACGATCGGCGCTTTTTGCACGCCAATATCGCAGGGCGACATATAAAGAAATAGGTAAATTCATTATTTTTGATTTAATTGTTGAACGAAATCTTCAATATTTTGCGTCACTTTTTTCGTTAGCGTGGTTACCGCACTATCACTCGCCCAAGCAATATGAGGTGTGATAATTAAATTCGGCATCGTTTTCGCTAATTCAATCAGTGGATTGTTTTTCTCTGGTGGTTCTTTCACTAACACATCTAATGCGGCACCACCTAATTGTCCTGATTTTAATGCGTCACAAACTGCTTGCTCGTCAATCAATGGACCACGACCAGTATTGATTAAATACGCACCTTTTTTACAAAGTGACAAGGTTTCTTGATTGATTAAATTTTTAGTTGTTTCAGTCAATGCACAATGCAATGTCAGAATATCGGCCTGTTTTAGCACCTCTTCAAAAGGCGTGTAACCTTCACGACAAGTTGTCGCATTTCGATGTTCAGCATAAAGGACTTTCATGCCTAAAAGCTCTGCTAAACGCCCTACTTCTGTACCTAAACAGCCTTTTCCAAACACGCCTAACGTTGAACCTTTAACATCTGTAATGGGATAATCAAAGTAGCAGAACTGTTTACTCTCAGTCCATTTTCCAGTGATTTGATCGCGCTGCCAGCCAGCCAAGCTGTGTTTTAACGCAAAAATCATCCCCAACACATGCTCAGGTACGGTCGTGGCAGAATAACCCGTCACATTTTTAACCATCACGCCCAATTCTTTTGCCGCGTCTAAATCCACGTTATTGGTGCCTGTTGCGGTGATAGCAATCAATTTTAATTTAGGTAGTTGTTGCAACACCTCACGGCTTAAAATCACTTTACTGGTGATAATAATATCTGAGTCTTTTGCTCGCTCAATGGTTTGCTCCGCAGAAGTATATTCATACTCTACCCAGTTATGCGGAAAGCTTGGACGAGGAATAGGAATATGTTTTGGAATTGCGGTGCTGTCTAAAAATACGATATTCATTGTTATCTCCTTTTACAGAACAAAAGTGCGGTCAAAAACAACGCTGTTTTCAACCGCACTTCTCCATTAGATGGACGTATCTAATTCAGGGAAAGACTTCACTAAATCATCAATGGCTTTCATTTGTGAGACAAAACCTTCTAATGCTGAAAGTGGTAATGCGGAAGGGCCATCACATTTTGCTTGATTTGGATTTGGGTGCGCTTCTAAGAATAATCCTGCAATGCCAATTGCTAACCCAGCACGGGCTAATTCGGTCACTTGTTCACGACGACCACCTGAAGCGGCACCAAACGGATCGCGACATTGTAATGAATGAGTCACGTCAAAAATGACAGGGCTGCCTTTAGACACTTTTTTCATTACGCCGAAACCTAACATATCCACCACTAAATTATCGTAACCGAAGTTTGAACCACGATCACAAAGGATAATGTTATCGTTACCACATTCTTCAAACTTATCCACGATATTCCCCATTTGACCAGGACTTAAGAATTGTGGTTTTTTCACATTAATTACCGCACCAGTTTTTGCCATGGCTTCGACTAAATCAGTTTGACGAGCTAAGAATGCCGGTAACTGAATCACATCTACCACATCAGCAACAGGCTGACATTGATAGATTTCGTGCACATCGGTAATCACTTTCACGCCAAAGGTTTCTTTTAACTCTTGGAAAATTTTTAAACCCTCTTCCATGCCTGGACCACGGTAAGAATGAATTGAAGAGCGGTTAGCTTTATCGAAAGATGCTTTAAAGACATAAGGCACACCCAACTTTTCAGTCACTTTCACGTAAGCTTCACAAACTTGCATTGCCATATCGCGACTTTCAAGCACGTTCATTCCGCCGAAAAGTACAAAAGGTTTGTCATTTGCGACATCAATATTGCCAATTTTTACAATTTTATTTTGCATAATATTTCCTTTTTAATGGATGGCATTGGCATCTTTCAATGCTTCGCCTTTCAGTTCTAAAAGTTGAGTTTTTAACAGAGAAGAAGTGGGATCATTTGGACATTGATCCACAAAATATTCTAAATCCTCAATAGCGGAAGGATAAGCGCCCATTTGCGCCAACACTAAGCCGCGATCGCGAATATCATAAGGATCTTTTCTTCCCGCTAACAAGAATTGGATATAATTAAAAGCCAAATCGTTTTGTTCTTCACGAATTAAGGCATTCTTGGCGAGCTGACGGAAACGTGCGGTCAGCATCGGAATATCTGCTCGGGCTAAATCCTCAGGTTGAATTTGAGCCCCAAAACCAAAGGCACCCTCATAGAGTTTTTTCAATTCATCCACTGAAATGTATTTTCCGCTCCAAGGATCAATAAATGCTACTTCACCGTCTACTTCTGCACGTAAAATGAGTTGGGTCGGGAAATTTACGGGATAAATCGGCAATTTTAAACTTGCGGCTAAATAAAGAATTAAGGCTCCAAGACTTACAGGCATGCCTTCACGTTCTTCTAAAATGTACGGAAGATATAAATTGCGTGCATAGAAATAGTTGTCCGCATCGCAATGAAATCCCCAATCACCGTAAAATAGCTGTAATAATTGATGAATTTTAGCTTTATCATCCCATTCTTCTGGAATAGCTTGGCGAGCTTTACGCACTAAGCTTCCAACAAGCCCTCTTAAACGAGGCTCATCAAGTTGCTCTTTCTCACAAATGCTCAAATAAAAATGAGTCAGTTCAGCATACAAGGCTTTTTGATCGTATTTCATTATCGCTTCCAATATCCCAACGTTACGCGCTCATTGTCGCCATAATCCCGTATGGTTGCAACCCCTTGCCAATGATTTTGCCAGAAAATTGACCGCACTTCGTCACCCTGTTTCCAGCCGTGCTCTAACAATAAATAGCCATTATCTTTTAAATGTACAGGTGCACACTCAATAAGATGACGTAAATCAGCTAAACCGTTTTCACCCGCCACCAACGCCGAACGAGGCTCGAAACACACATCACCTTGGAAAAGATGTTCATCGGTTTCATCAATATAAGGCGGATTACTGACGATAATATCAAACTGCCCTTCAACATGTTCAAACCAACGACTCTGCAAAAATTGCACCTTGAGCTGATTTTTTTCTGCATTGGATTGCGCTAATTTGACGACTTCTGGCATTAAATCCACACCGATGACATCCAATTGAATATGCTTTTTTTGACAAACAGGAGAAAGCTCAGAAGCCAACGCCAACGCAATAGCACCCGTGCCAGTGCCAAGATCGAGAATGCGAAAGTGCGGTGGATTTTCTTCCAGTTTTTCTAACGCAATTTGCAATGCTTTTTCTACGAGAATTTCGGTATCGGGACGAGGAATTAATGTTCCTTCAGATACATTTAAAGGCAAGGACCAGAATTCTTTTTCACCGAGGATATAAGCGATAGGTTCGCCTTTTAAACGACGATCTAAAAGTGCGGTCAATTTTAACCGCACTTTTTCATCAATTTCCGTTTCATCGAAAGCTAAAATTTGCGTTCTAGATTTGCCTGTTGCGTGTTGCAATAGCACTAACGCATCAACTTTGCCATTCTCTGTCGGATTTACCTGATTTAAGGCTTGCGCAGCATCGGCAAGCCATTGTTGATAGGTCATTAATTACTCTCAGATAACGCCGCTAATTGATCGGCTTGATATTCAGTAATAATCGGTTGAATAAGCTCGTCAATTTTGCCGTTCATCACTTCATCTAAGCGATAGAGCGTTAAGTTGATACGGTGATCTGTTACACGACCTTGTGGGTAGTTATAAGTACGAATTTTATCAGAACGGTCGCCTGAACCTAATAAATTACGGCGAGTATCCGCTTGCTCTGCGGCTTGACGTTCTTGCTCGACTTGAACAATACGTGAAGCCAATACCGACATCGCTTTAGCTTTATTTTTATGTTGTGAACGCTCATCCTGACATTCCACCACAATACCTGTTGGAATGTGGGTAATACGTACCGCAGAGTCTGTTGTATTAACGTGCTGACCACCAGCACCAGATGAACGATAAGTATCAATACGTAAATCTGCTGGATTGATTTCCGGCATTTCAGATTCAGGTAATTCAGGCATAACCGCAACAGTACAAGCTGAAGTATGAATACGACCTTGGCTTTCCGTTTTTGGTACACGTTGTACACGGTGGCCGCCTGATTCAAATTTTAACTGACCATACACGCCATCACCGCTTACTTTAACGATCACTTCTTTATAACCGCCCTGCTCGCTTTCATTTGCGCTGAGCATTTCAACACGCCAGCGTTTACTTTCTGCATAACGGCTGTACATACGGAATAAATCGCCAGCAAAGATACCCGCTTCATCCCCACCTGTACCTGCGCGAATTTCTAAATAGCAGTTATATTCATCATTTGGATCTTTTGGTAATAAAAGAATTTGAAGTTGTTGCTCCACTTCTTCAATTTCGGCTTTGGATTCTTCAATTTCCATTTCTGCCATTTCTTTCATTTCAGGATCATCTAACATCAATTCTGCTTCAGCAATGTTAGAATTAAGCTGATTCCAACGATTAAAACATTTCACCACATCTTCAAGTTGTGAATATTCTTTAGAATACGCACGGAATTTATCCTGATCCGAAATTACCGACGCATCGCCTAGCAATGCCTCTAATTCTTCATAACGTTCTTTTAAACTTTCAAGTTTTGCAATAATAGAATCTTTCATATTTTTATAAAGTTAAAGCCAAAAATAAAATCGGCCTATTTTAGCCGATTTTAAGGAAAATTGACAGACGCAAAATCTGCCTAAAAATGACCGCACTTTATATGCGAGTAACATCAAATTTCGCTAAATCAATTCGATCTTCTGTGCCATAAAATTGAGCCAAGGCATGACGCAAAGTTTCTGCGCGTTTTGGTAAGCCTTTTTCTGCATAGGTTTTCACTTGTTCATACACCGCTTGCTTAAATGGTTGCGTATCCCCTGGATTGCCATTCAAATTATCCGCACTAGCGAAATATCGGAAACCGGCAGCAGTGGCTAAAATCCATTCCAATGCTTGAGGTTTCACTTCCACCTTTTCAAAATCACGTTGACGTGCTTCAGAACGACCATCCGGTTCATACCAATAGCCAAAATCTTCTAATTTACGACGCTCTTTCCCCGCCACCAACCAATGGGCAATTTCATGTAATGCACTGCTGTAAAAGCCTCTCGCAAAGTAAATGGCGTTATAAGGCACCTCATCATTTGCAGGAATGTAAATCGGCTCATCCCCACCTTTAACCAATCGCGTATTATATTCTTCTTCAAAACATTGATTAAAAATCGCAATGATATCCTCAAGTTTGTGTTCCATGCTTTCTCCAAATATTTTTATAAATAAAGCCTCTTAAAAGGTTTGAGAATTATCTCATTTTTAATG
>OGXE01001880.1_pt1 | contig 16805 bp, 17 predicted proteins | sample 1576181 | NCBI WGS metagenome assembly OGXE01 (sample SAMEA3541478, study PRJEB24748) | human gut metagenome | biome: human gut; feature: human-associated habitat; material: faeces | place: China | collected 2012 | reverse complement strand
GGGGCGACCAGCTTGTGCGTGTTGAATCTGACGCTTGCTATCTTGTGAACAAGCACATTTTTCTTTCGGAAATTGATATTTTAAGGAACTTAGTATCCGAATTGTAACGGAAGAAACGTTGAATCTTAGAATTTTGGAAAGAGAAGTGGTACGGGATAAAAGTGAGTTTCCTAAAATACCATCGGCAATGTTGCAATCATATTTTCCATCATATTTCCCTTCTTGGAAGGAGTTGTTTTCTTTACCGGATTGTTTGACTACAGCTTTGGATCGGTAACTCTGTGACTTATTATGGGATTGTATAGTGGTAGTACCGGCCTCTGTCCGGAACTCCTGTAATTCTTTATCGGGCACTAAATTGCATCCCCATATCAGAAAGCTCAAGCTCGGTGTGATCACCGCTTACCAGCAGCTTCGTTCGGTTCTAACGACCTTCCGCTTGAAGCCTAAGTCTCCGGACCTTCGAGAGAACATTCTCTCTTCTCTCGACGAATTCAAGGAGCGCTCAGGCATCGATTACACCGTCGATAATCAGATTCAAAGTTTCGAGCTGGATGCCCAAAGCCATGTCCATCTGCTCCATATTCTGCGGGAGGCGCTCACCAACGTGGAGAAGCATTCTCGGGCAACCGCAGTGGAAGTCAGTTTTAAGCCCATGGGGGAAGGAACCTTTGAAATGCGCGTCTCAGACAACGGACAAGGTTTTGATCTGAAGAGCAAAAAAGGACATTACGGCTTGGAAATCATGCATGAGCGTGCTAAGGTATTGGGCGGGGAATTACACGTGGAACCCGTCATCCCCCATGGAACTTCAGTCGTTCTTCGTTTTAATTCTCTCAAGAAAACGGTTGCATAATGACAAGCGAACATGACATTATTGTTGTAGATGATCACCCGCTTTTTCGGCGCGGCGTCATCCAATTATTGAAGATGGATCCGTCCTTTAACGTCGTCGCAGAAGCCGGCGATTTTGAAGCCGCAATGGTTGCCGTAAGAGAAAGAGATCCTGACATTGTTCTTCTGGATCTAAACATGAAGCACACCAGCGGTGTTGAGATCCTCACTGCCATTAAAGCATTTGATCCGTCGATCCGCGTCATCATGCTGACGGTGTCCGACTCCCCTTCCGATTTGCTGCAGTGCTTTCAAAACGGTGCGAACGGCTACCTGCTCAAAGATCAGGAACCGGAACAAATTCTTGAAGACATTCAGAAAGCGGCAAAAGGCCAAACGGTTCTCTCGGCCTCCATGAATCAAGCCCTGGCCGAATGCTTAAGAGAAGAGTCCTTCAGCAAAGAGCGCCGCCTCTCCGAACTCACGGAGCGGGAGAAGAGTGTCTTAAAGCTCATTGCTCAGGGCAAAACTAATAAAGAAATCGGCAAAGCACTCGAGATTTCCGACGGTACGGTAAAAGTACACGTCAAACATGTGCTCCACAAACTATCTTTCCGCTCCAGGGTAGAAGCGGCTGTTTGGGCAAAGGAACAAAAGAATCTTTAGCCGCAGGCAAACGAAAAAAGCGCACAACCAAATTCGGAAGTGCGCTTTTTTTGATGCTTTGAATCTTACTTCTGCGGCATGACTTCAGCGTGGCAAAGCAAGCATTCGTAGCGGTTGGGGTTCACCTTATCGCCGGTCACATGGCTGGGAGGCAGCGGTGTGGGAGAGCCTTTGGCTACTTTCATGCCCGGTTCGCCGGGGATGTGGCACATCACGCAGGCATTCTTTTCCGGAGTAATCGGAATGTAGGCTGCGATCGGATGCGGAATCATCGGGGGAGCAAACTTGGCGAGCTCAGAGGACTGAGCAGGCTGCTGTGCATACACGACAGGGGCAAAGACCAGTGCAGCAAGAGAAAGCATGAATAATTTTTTCATATGAACTCCTATTGAGTTTTCTTTGAATCTTTAATCAGGCGAATTCCGAACTTCAGACTGTTTTCCGGGCAAATGCTCACGCATTTACCGCAGTTCGTGCATTCTCCGGAAGCGTACATACCGACTTCCGCCGCTTTCTTGAAGTTAATCACTTGCGGTTCGGGGCAGACTTTGATGCAGTCGCCGCAGCGGGTGCACGTATCATTGTCAAACTTGACTTTGGTCAGACCGATCTTTCCCCACAACGCCCAGAAGGCGCCTAAAGGACAGAGATGGCCGCACCAGCCGCGTTTTGTCACGGCAAGGTCAAGCGCAAAGATTCCGAAGACAGCACTCAACAGACCTAAGAATCCCCCGTAAACGATCTCACGCCACAGAATGCCTTGCGGGCTGATGGCTTCAAAAGCTGCCGTTCCCGTCACAATAGACAGAATCAGAGCAATCGCCAGAAGCACATAACGCGTACCGGAAGACAGAGACAGAACGTTCGTGTTGATGCCTAACTTCTTACGGCACCAGAAGGCAAAGTCCGTCACCAAGTTCATCGGGCACACCCAGGAGCAGAACGATCTGCCGCTTACAACCCAGTAAACGGCAAGGATGATTCCGGCTCCGATCATGGATTCCGGTGAAAGCCAATACTGAGCGACCAAGCGCTGCAGAGCGGCAAACGGATCAGCCAGCGGAACGGTGTCAAAGATTCGAGAAGAAGAAAGATCACCTGCAAGAATCGGATGACCGAGGACTTTCCAGCCGAAGCGGAATGTCCCGATGAAGGCGAGCAGAATGCAGAACTGAACAAAACGGCGCGCAATCGTAAAACGATAGCGGTGCAGCCATTCTCCGAACGTGCGGGGCGCGTCCAGATGACGAATTACTTTTTTGTTTTCCATCATGGCAGCTCCGAATTCAGAAAGTCGAGGCCTCCCGGAGGAAGCGGCTTCCCGTCTTTACTCGTCATCGGTGCATCGGGCACAGCTCGAGCATCGAGTTTTTCCTTCCAGCCCAAACGATAGTGGTCGCCGATCTTACCGAGGAACGCATCCGGATCAACAATGTTGATGGAAGGTTTATCGGTCGGGCAGCTATGCACGCACAAACCGCATCCGGTGCACTTATCGGGATGAATTTCCGGTACGAACATCGCATGGTTACTGATCTGACGCGGCTGGCTTACGATCACGATCGCCTTGTTTTGTTCAGGACAGTCGCGATAGCAGATTTCGCAGCGCAGACCTTGCCAGGACAAGCATGTGTAGTGGTCGATTGCGGCCACACCCATCTTTGCCTCGGTAATGTCGGTTAATTCGTGCGACAGCGCTCCGCTCGGACAGGCTTTCACGCAGGGAATGTCTCTGCACATGTAGCAGGGAATATCACGCGGCGTAAAGAACGGTGTTCCAGGGGCGGCGATATCGTTGAAACGGGCCAGTTTCAGCGTGTCGTAAGGACATGCTTCCACACACAGTCCGCATTTGGAACAGGCGGTTTCAAACTGATCAGGAGGCAGTGCTCCGGGCGGACGGGGAACAAACCCCTGGGCTTTGGCGGACTTCTGCAGGAATAAATCCCAAATCAGACCGGCGCCCACGCCGACGGCAGCGACTTGCAAACCTTTCTTTAAAACGTCTCTTCGGGTTTGATTCGTCATGGAGGGTACGGAGGGCCGTCCCGGCCCTCCCGTTCAAAAGTTACTGAGCCTTATAGACCTTGACGGCAGATTTCTTGAAATCCGGTTCTTCGGAAATCGGGTCTGTCGCGTCAATAACGACCTGGTTGGTCTGAACTTTTCTATCGAAGAAGGCCAGCCATGTCATTCCTCTCGGCATGAAGTTACGCTGGTTGGTCTGAACAATCGCCTTGACCTGACCGCGGCGGCTTTCGCAAACTGCGACGTCACCGTTCTTCAGGCCGCGTTTTTCAGCATCCTTCGGATTCATGTACAAGAAGGAGTTCGCCTGAGCACGTTCAAGTTCAGGCACTCTCATGGTCATACTGCCGGTATGCCAATGTTCAAGGATACGGCCGGTGCAGAGCCACAGGTCATATTCCTTATCCGGCTGTTCAACAGGAGCAGCGTACGGACGGAAGAAGATCTTAGCCTTGTTGGGCAGCGGAACCGGTTTCGGATCCGTGACACCGAACAAGTTGCCGGTCGGGATTGCCTTGAAGAGCTTACCGTAGAAAGCGTAACCGCCTTCCTTGACATACGGGTCATAGTCCTGATTGAAACGGTAGAGTGTTTCTTTACCGTTAACAACCGGCCAAATCAAACCGCGTGTTTCGGAGTTCATATAGGTTGTGAAGTCAGCCAGGTCATGGCCGTCGCCCAATGTGAACTTACGATATTCGTTGAACAGGGCCTTTTCAGGGAACCAGTTCAGGTTGCCCGGAGCGGTTGTGCTGTTGATCTTACTGACGAGGTCAGGATCAGGCCAAGCCACCTTCAGGTTATCAGGACGTGCAAAGAGAACGTCATAGAGCGTCATGTCGGGTTTGATGCCCATCTTCTCGGCTTCGTCGAGAACGCTCGGCAGTTTACCGTCGGTGTAGCCGTCAACCTTGAGGCCCGGAACCGGCTGTTCGCCCCAACAGTCTTTAACCTGCAGGCGTTTTGCAAATTCCATCATCATCCACAGATCGGTACGAGCTTCTCCGGGAGGATTGGCCATCTGCTGCCAGCCTTGTGTACGACGTTCGGCGTTGCCATAGAGACCCCATTTTTCGAAGATCATTGCTGCCGGCAGAATCAAGTCGGCGTACTGGCAGGAGAATGTCGGATAGGCATCGGCAACCACAACGAAGTTTTCGGGATGGCGAGCTGCCTTAAGCCAGTGATTGGAGTTCGGCGCAGCCTGGAAGGGGTTGACAACCTGTGTCCAAACGAAGTTGACAGAATTGTCTTCCATACCGCGGAGGATTTCCATGTAAGCACGGCCAACCTTCGGGTTAATCGTCTTTTCAGGAATGCCCCAAATCTTTTCACTCTTCACGCGAGCCGGCTTCTGAGCAACCAGCAGGTCAGACGGCAGACGGTGGCAGAAAGTACCGACTTCACGAGCAGAACCGCAAGCGGAAGGCTGACCAGTTAAGGAGAAGGCACCGTTGCCCGGACGAGCGTGTTTGCCAAGGAGCAGATGGACAGAGTAGATCTGTTCATTGACCCAAACGCCTCTCTGATGCTGGTTAAAGCCCATGCACCAGAAGCTGAGGATGTCGTTCTTCTTGTCGATGTAGATGTCAGCAAGGTTCTTAAGTTTCTTCTTGAACTCTTCCAGGCTTTCGTCAGGGTCGCCCTTAGCGATTTGTGCCGTGAAGTCCAAGGTGTAGGGTTCAACGCCTTTTTTGAAGTCTTCAAACGAGATGCTCCAGTGAGCACCGGCTTTGCCGCCCTGCTGAGTCTGTTTGACTTCTTTGCCGGCTAATTCAGGACGGCTCTGAGCGATGGCTTCTTCCTTGCTCAGGATGATGGCGTTCTGTTTAGCCTGAATATCTTTTTCTTTCGGAAATGCAAACTTGTCGGTAGGACGCATACCGTAGCCGATATCCATTCCGCCTGCGGCGAAGATGCAGTGCTTGTTCACAAAGTCGTGATCAATTGCGTCACGGTGAACTATTTCTCTCAGGATATAGTTAAGGATAGCCAAGTCACCATTCGGAGCAAAGATGATCGTTTCATCGGCCATGTTAGAACTCATGTTCTTATAGGTCGTAAGATTGATGATCTTCGTCTCTTTGTGCGTCAGCTTGCGGTCGGCAACGCGAGACCAAAGAACCGGATGAGCCTCGGCCATGTTATTGCCCCACAAAACCATTGTGTTGCATTTTTCAATGTCGGAGTAGTTGTTAGCCGGCTCGTCGATACCAAATACCTGGTAAAAACCAACCACAGCGCTCGCCATACAGAGACGGGCATTCGGGTCAATGTTGTTAGAACGCCAACCGGCTTTTACGAGTTTGCTGGCTGCATAAGCTTCCGGAATGGTGTACTGACCGCTGCCCAGAATTGCAACGCCTGTCGGTCCTTTTTCCTTGTAAACACGTTTGAACTGATTCGCCATTTCGGTGAGAGCCTCGTCCCATGTCACCGCTTCAAACTTTCCGTTCTTATCGAACTTCCCGTTTGTACGGCGCATCAGAGGCTGTGTCAGGCGATCCTTTCCGTAAAGAATCTTGGCATTGAAATAACCTTTAATACAGTTCAAGCCCTTGTTAACGGGTGCATCCGGGTCGCCTTTTGTGGCAACAACACGGCCGTCCTTTACGCCGACCTGAAGCCCGCAGCCTGTCCCGCAGAAACGACATACGCCTTTCGTCCAAACGATAGCGCCTTCGCTGCTCTGAATCGCAGCTTTAGCAACTTCGCTCAGAGGTATACCAACCGTCATCGCTGCAGATGCAGCCACTCCGGCTTTCAGTAAATCACGACGTTTAACTTGGGGATTATTAATCGTCATATTGTCTCCTGAACAAGAAATCTAATTGGGGAAAACTTAAGTATTAGAGGAACAAACTACTGCATCGTCCTCAAAGTTGTGAACAACAAGAGCCGCATCGGCAACACCAGAAAGAGTTGAAACGGCTTTAAAAAGGTCAACTTCCGCTGTGACATCCGGAGCTTCAATCACGATGATGCAGCGATTATGATCGGGGTCCTGTTGGTGGACTTCCACACCCTCTATGGTGTCGAGTTCACGGAGCATTTCGTCATAACGGCCGGGGAAGGCACTAACCAACACTCCGGAATAGTTCATAACAACTCCTTTAAATAATATGAGTGTCCTTTAAGAATCTACCAACACTTGAGCGACAAGCTCAAGCGAGTACTCCATGAGCATAAAACAAAACGAGGGAAAACACTAGGTGTTTTCCCTCGCCTCAAAAATCAGAGCTTTTCTAGAGTACTAAATCTTCTCTTAGATCCAGCCGCGAGCGATCGCCATAAAGTAACCGCAGATCGTGGCGGTGATCACACCGATCAAGCCCGGAAGGATGAAGGAGTGGTTGATCACGAACTTACCAATATGAGTTGTTCCGGAACGGTCGAACTCGATGGAAGCCAGGTCAGAAGGATATGTCGGGATGATGTAGTAGCCATAGCAAGCAGAGCAGCAGCCGACAACCACACCGGTCGGAGTACCGATGCTGATGGCAACCGGAACCACGATGGCGATAGCAGCAGCCTGAGAGTTAACGAGCTTGGAAACTAACAGGAGAACAACTGCGTATGCCCACGGATAGAGTTTGACGTATTCAACGAGGACTTCTTTCAGTTCATTGAGGTGAGCCTTGAAGATCGTATCGGAGAGCCATGCAACACCGAACACGCAGACGACTGCAACCATACCGGAGCGGAACACGGAGGTACCGCCGACGGACTTCGGAGGAGTCTTTGTGATCATGCAGATGAGAGCGCCGGCGCAGAGCATGAACACCTGAATAACCAGAGTCATGGAGAGAGGTTTCTTGCCGACCATCGGACGGAGTTCAGAGAAGGCACCAAGCAGAGCAACGACGAGAACAACAGCAAGGAAGATCCACATAGCTGTCCACTGTCTGGAAGGAAGCTTCTTGCCGAGGAGAGTCATGGAATCGCCGTAAACATAGCGCTTGGCTTCCGGATCAGCGATCAGAGCCTGGAACTGCGGGTCTTTGTCGAGGTCTTTGCCGCGGAAGTTGGAGTATGTAGCCATGACGAGCAAACCGATCAAACCGGCAGGGATGGTCAAACTGCAGAGTTCAACCAGGCCGACTTCAGTACCGTTTGCCATCGGATGGCCGGCGATCAAAGCGACCATAGAAACGCAGGCGACGGACACCGGAGAGCAGATCACACCCATCTGAGCAGCGATAGAGGAAGCTGCCATCGGACGTTCCGGACGGATACCGGTCTTGATTGCGACGTCATAAATAATAGGAAGGAGTGTGTAAACCGTATGGCCTGTACCGCAGAGGATCGTCAGTGTGAAGGTGCAAAGCGGAGCGAGGAAGGTCACAACTTTAGGACGTTTTCTCAGAATCTTTTCAGCGATCTGAAGCATGCAGTCCAAGCCGCCGGAAGCCTGCAGTGTAGAACCTGCTGCCACCACGGCGATGATGGTCAGAATAACGTCGACCGGCGGTTTACCCGGAGGAAGACCTAACCAAGGTTTCGGACCGAACATAATCACAATCAAACCGATGCCGGAGAACAAACCCAGGAACATACCGCCGCGCGGAGCGGAGATGAAGAGGAATGCAATCAGCAGGGCAAATTGGAACCAGAAATAAATACTCATGGCGAATTTCTCCTGTCTAAACTTTCAGAGATCTTTTTACAAATTGTTTCCATCTGAAACAAACAGAATAATCCGCCGATTTGTTTTTGTAAACAAGTGAAAAGTTCAGTTTGCACGATACATCAGGGAAATTACCTAGACTTTACAGATTAAATTTTGAGCCTAATTATTTGTTTTTAAGTATTCTTTTTGAAGAATGAGAAGGTTTTTCAATTTTATGCGAAACGTAATTTTATTAGGTGTTTCTGCTTATATTTTGATGATCTAAACGCCTACAAATTAGCCTTTTTCCTAGACATATTTGTTTTCATTCTGGCTTTTCCGTCTTGCATTTTTGAAACATTTTGGTTTAAAAGCACGATGAGTTAGCCGCTTTTTTCAGGAATCGGGGAGAAAAAGTATTTCCAACTTCTCAGAGTGTCCATTCTCATGAATCAATTAGTGCCTTAATGGGGACCGTTCATTTATACTAAAGTTTTATGAAAAAGAATAAAAAATAAATATTGGACATGAAAAAGGGCCCACTGGTAAATTTTGTTTCATCAGCCACCTCTCTCTCCATAGGACCCACGATCATGTTGAAAAGAAGACAAGTTTTACTCGCGGTTGGCGCCTCCGTTTCCGGCCTCTCCCTCCCCGCTCTTGCTCAAACCGCCGACAGTTCTTTAAAAGGAACACCTATCGAAAACATAAAACTGACGCACCTAACAGTCAATAAGAATGCCCCGGTTGTCTTTTATTCTCCGAGCGTCTCGCCCCAAGCCGTTTTAGACATATTCAAAGCCGTCGGACTGCCCGTACAAGGCAGAGTCGGTTTGAAGGTTGTATTCGGAAATCAGCGTGACCGCGCCAAAATGATCGATCCGGCTCTCCTGAAGCCGATCGCTGATGAACTTCATGCAACGCTGATTGAGAGCAATTACATGGACAGCGCCCGCTCGGACGCTGCAGCTCATTTGGCAACCGCTAAATCCCTCGGTTATAACAAGGTCGCTCCGATCGATATTTTGGATGCCGAAAAAGAAATAGCAATTCCGGTGCACAACGGCTACCACCTAAAGAACTTCATTACCGGATCGCACCTGGCTGATTACGACACGCTGGTTTCAATCGTTCGTTTCAAAGGACATAACTTACAGAGATACAGCGGAGCGACGAAAAACCTTTCCATCTGTCTGGGAACGGCCAGGGGTGCGTGTCAGGTACACAGTGCCGGCGAAGTCACGGACTACTACCACCCCTCTTCTCCCAAAGAGACTTCCGAATCTATGGCAGACGCCGTGAGCGCGGCCCTTGACTACAAGAAAGGACGCTGGGTGTTTATTAACATCATCAACGCTTGAAACCGGTCGACGGCTGCCGCGGAACGGCGGATCGTCCTGATCTCGGCATCGTTGCTTCCACTGATCCGATTGCTGCCGACCGAGCCGCGCTTGATATCGTCTATGGTCTTACCTCCGATCCGGAACTGCGCAAAGAATGGGAACGCGAACATTCCGTCGAGGTTCTCGATTATGCCGAAAGGAAAGGACTCGGCTCTAAGGCCTATCGTCTGCAGAAAATTGACTGACAAGTACGGTCTTTGCCTAAATTTACGGCGCCGCCGCATCGAATAAAATGAGCGGATATCTCAGCACTTTCGGCTAAAGGAGATTCCTCGACGATGACAGAAAATCGCGTTCTTTTTGATTATGACCGTGCGGCCCGCACCTCGGTTCCCGAGGCGGTCTTCTGCCAAAGCAAGTCCCGTGAGGTCATCTACAGTCTCATGGAAGAGTTCTCCCAAGCGGATGCGCCGGCAATTCTTTTTACCCGGCTCAGTGAAGAGGTCTTCTCCTCCTGTCCCGCCGAAGTAAGCCGGCATTATTCTTTTGACTCATTGGCCCGTACCGCCTTTTGCAAAAAGCTTGATCAAGGACACCAAGGAAGTGTCGCTGTCGTTTCCGCCGGAACCGCAGACGGCTTCGTCACCTGGGAAGCCGCGCGTACGCTGGAATTCATGAATATTCCCTTCCAAGTATTTGAAGACTGCGGCGTAGCAGGCCTCTGGCGCCTGGAAAGCAAAATCGAAGAGATCAACCGCCACCGCATCATTATTGCCGTGGCCGGCATGGAAGCCGCACTCGGCAGCGTTCTTGCGGGACTCACCTCCCGGCCCATCATCGGCGTCCCCACTTCTGTGGGATACGGCGTCTGTGACGGCGGAAAAACTGCCCTGAACAGTCTCTTAGCCTGCTGCTCTCCGGGACTTTCGGTCGTAAATATCGACAATGGTTTCGGCGCCGCCTGCACTGCCGCTAAAACCCTCAGCTCTTTCGGATGCTAATCAAATGACTCCTCATTCCCACGATATCGAATCTCTCCACGCTCACAATCACTGCGAAGAGCATGTTCACCATCATGACCATGCGGATCATGACCACGAAGACCATCATCACCATCACGAACACCACAGTCACGGAGCCGGTCAAAAAATTCTCACGATTCGTCTCCATTCCGGCATCGCAGGAGATATGTTCCTGTGCGGCTTAATGTGCATGCTCGGCATGAACAATGAAGAAGCAGACTCCGTTTTGAACGGAATCTTTTCCGAGCTCAAAGGTTCGGTCCATCTTGAGGACAAATTTGTCGGCGGTATCCGCGGCTCCTTCTGCCGTGTAGAGCTACCTCACGAACATGAGCACCGTCGACTGTCCGATGTCCGCGCCATCATTGAAAAAGCCCGGATGAGCAACAAAGCCAAGGAACTTGCGCTTAAAACTTTCGGATTCGTTGCTGAAGCCGAGGGCAAAGTGCACGGCATGGCACCCGAAGAGGTGACCTTCCACGAGGTCGGAGCATTAGACAGCATTTTGGATATCTGCTTTAACTGCGAGCTCTTCACTCGTTTGAATCCGGATCGTCTCATTGTCAGCCCGCTTCCGATCGCTGACGGACACATTCATTGCGCACACGGCGTGATCCCATCTCCGGCGCCGGCTGTTCAAGCGCTTTTAGTCGGTATTCCGATTCGTCCTTTCGGTGCCGAAGGTGAAACCGTGACGCCGACCGGCATTGCCCTTCTTAAGGCTTTCGGCGCTGAGTTTGGTCCGTGGCCGCAAATGGTTATCGAAAAAATTGAAACCGTGTATGGGACGTATGTCTATGAAGGCGTACCTAACGGCGCTACCTTCGCATTAGGAAAAAGTTTTGAATAACGACCCTCGTTTGTCCCGACTTGAAAAGGTGCTTGCTGAGATTGCGCCTGATAAGCGGCTCGCGATCGCCTTTTCCGGCGGTTTGGACAGCCGTTTCCTGAGCTTTGCAGCCAAGTATCTGGGATACACCGTCAAACTTCTCACCGTTAGAGGTCTGCACATTTCTGCGGAAGAGACAGCGGAAGCCGTGCAGTGGGCGCAGGATAACGGCTTTGAGATGGAGCTTCTTGATCTCAATCCCCTGCAGATGAAAGCTGTTGAGTTTAATCACACTGACCGGTGCTACTTCTGCAAAAAGCATTTGTTCCTTGAGCTCAAAAGACGGGCAGCGGATCTTCCGCTCTGCGACGGTACCAACCATTCGGACTTATCTCATTACCGTCCCGGACTGAAGGCATTGAGCGAACTGAAAATCCACTCACCTTTGGCTGAAGCCGAATTTTCTAAACAGGACAATCGCGAAGTCGGCGCCTTAATCGGCTTGGACCATTGGGATCAGGCTGCACGGCCCTGTATGCTGACGCGTCTGCCTTACAACCAAAAAGTTCTCGCCTCCGACCTCACCGCTCTCGGGGAAACCGAAACGGCAATGAACCGTTTCTTTGCCGGCTTGAACAAAGGCGAGATTCGCTTCCGGCTTCGCAAGGTCAGTCCGGAAGCATTTGAAATGCACATCCAAAGAGAAGACTTCAAGCGTCTTTCCGAGGAAGAGCGCACAGAGGCTGAACATCTCTTGGCTTCCTTCCCGCTCTTTGCTTCGGCTCAATGGAAGCCGATGGAGAAGCTCTCGGGATATTTCGATCGGCTTCTCGGACAAAAAGCTCATTAATCGACAAAGGACGCCGAAGCGTCCTTTGTATGAGCTGCGCGACAGATTATTCTTCGACGCGCGGTACCGTGAGAGAGCCTTCCGGCATAACGATAACGGATTCCACTTTACCGATTTCTTTTTCCGCAGCTGCCAAAGCTTCTTCGATCGTGTCATAAGCACCTGAGAACAGCATGTCGCGTGCCATCTTACGATCTAAAGCAGTCACTAAGTAGTATTTGGCTTTTTCCATTAAGCGCGTTACGGCGTAAGCCTTGTTTGCACCGATACGGAAATCTTTCTCGAGTTCGGCTTTAATGGCTTGCGGGGAACCGAGGCGGCGGCAAGCTTCTTCCAGAACGGCAGATCCGCTTCCTTCAACGCACTCAGCCACCATAATGACGGCTCCGCCTTTGCGAACGGCACAGGCTGCGTTGTCCATTGTTTTTTGCATCTGATAAACGTTGATATCTTTCGGATATCCGCCGCAGGAGGCAATCACTAGATCAGCTTCCTTCGGGATGGCGCTGCCGTAGACTTCGTCCACAAACTTGCAGGCTTCTTTATGAGCCTTGATGTAGTCGCCGGCAAACATCTTGAGGAACTGGTGCTTCGCGTTCAGGATGGCGTTAAACAAAAAGAGGGAGCGTCCTTTGGCGAAAAGTGCCACACCTTCCATTTGGTCTTCGTAGCAGGGATTGCCGGTCGTTTTTCCGAGGCCAGCCGCCGGATCGAGCATGAAGCTGTGGTTGACACGCACTGTTTCCATAGCGGCGCATCCCGGGAGAATAGCCTTACGGCCGCCGCCGTATCCGCTGAAGTAATGGTGAACGATCGTACCTGTCAGGATAACGTGGTCGACGTCGCAGAGATGCTTATTGATCCAAACCGGTGTTCCGCGGGAAGTCGTACCGAAGTACTTAAAGTCTTCCTGCTCGTTGCAGAGACTGTTGTACATCTTCAAACGAGAAGCAACGTCCTTGCCAACTGCCTGAACCATTTCTTCTTCTGTCATAGGACGATGTGTACCCAAGGCGAAGACGATGTGCATATCTTCATCTTTGACGCCGAGCTTATTCATCTCATTGACGAGGACCGGCATGAAATCAAAGCTGTTTGCGACGCGGGTAGGATCGTTGCAGATGAAAGCAACTTTCTGGCCCGGTTTAATGATTTCGTTGATGGGAGGACATCCAATCGGGTGGTAGATCGCCTCGAGAACTTCGTAGGGGATGTTTTTCAGGGGCTCAAACTCTTTAGTACGAACCTCTTTTAGGACCAGAGTTTCGTCGAGTTCGATTTCTTTAGAGCCTTGTCCGTAGGGCAAAACGTACTTCTTCATGGAGTCTCCTAATTCTGAACGTAAATCCTGTGTGCCGTGCGCCTGGAATAAAAATTGTCTTGAACGGGTTGATGATCAATGGAATTGTCTCTCATCGGATCGTCAGGCCTTAATGTTAATACCTGTTACAAAAGTTGTCTCCTTTTCTTTTGGCTGCGCTTTACTCATCAATTCCCCGAAAAATAAGAAGTTGTCATCTCACTTCCTTGATTTGTTTTGCTTTAGAAGCAGCTGTCAGTTATCTGAAGGGCTGGTTTCTACAGTCTTATTCCATCAATGCTCCGCATCTGCTGAAACCAAGCAAGTACAAGCCTTGTGTTTGGTAAAATTTGAGATTGTCTTTTTATAGCTTTAAGGACTCTTTTAAATGTCAGGACATTCCAAGTGGGCCAATATTCAACATAGAAAAGGCCGTCAGGATGCAAAGCGCTCCAATCTCTGGACCAAAGTCATTCGTGAAATCATCGTCGCAGCTCGTTTAGGCGGCGGAGACCCGGACATGAATCCGCGTCTGAGACTCTCTCTCTTGAAAGCACGGGCAGCCAACGTGCCTAAGGACACTGTTAAAAATGCCATTCTGAAAGGTACCGGTCAGCTCGAAGGCGCCAACTACGAAGAAATCCGTTATGAAGGCTACGGCGTCGGCGGCGCAGCTCTGATCATTGACTGCACCACGGACAACCGAACCCGTACTGTTGCAGACGTTCGCCATATCCTCTCCAAGAACGGCGGCAACCTCGGTACAGACGGCAGCGTTTCCTTCATGTTCAAGCACTGCGGCTATTTCCTCTTTGCTCCCGGACTGAAAGAAGACGACGTCATGGAAGTCGCTCTTGATAACGGCGCCGATGATGTGGTTACCGAAGAAGACGGCTCCATCGAAGTCACTTGCGATCCGGCCGCTTTCGAAGCTCTGCACAAAGCCTTCACGGACAAAGGCTGGGAACCCGAAGTTGCTGAAGTTACCTGGAAGAGCGACTCTGAAACCGTTCTTACCGGTGACGATGCAGAACGCATGCAGCGCCTCATCGACGCTCTGGAAGACCTCGATGACGTCTCTGAGGTTTACACCACCGCTGTCTTTGAATAATTACTCAATTCAACCTTAAAACTTAGAGAATTCCCATGAAGATTCTGGTTATCGGAAGCGGCGGCCGTGAGCACGCCCTGGCGTGGCGCTTAGCCCAATCTCCCCGAGTTGAAAAAGTCTACGTTGCTCCGGGTAATGCCGGAACGGCAAATACACCGAACCTTGAAAATTTGGCTATTTCCGACTTGAACGAACTCGCCGATTTCGCTGCTTCCAACGATATTGCTTTCACCGTCGTCGGCCCCGAAGCTCCGCTCGCCAAGGGTGTTGTCAACATCTTCCGCGACCGCGGCTTAAAGATCTTCGGGCCGACCAAAGAAGCTGCTCAGCTGGAATCTTCTAAGGACTTCGCTAAGGCCTTCATGAAGCGTCACGGTATCCCGACAGCCGAATACGAAACCTTTACGGATGCCGAAGCCGCTCATGCTTATGTCCGCCACAAAGGCGCTCCGATCGTCATCAAAGCCGACGGCTTAGCCGCCGGCAAAGGTGTCGTTGTTGCGATGACGGAAGAAGACGCGCACGAAGCCGTCGATTTCATGCTTCAGGACAACAAACTCGGTGACGCCGGCGCCCGCATCGTCATTGAGGATTATCTCGACGGCGAAGAAGCCAGTTTCATCGTTATGGTGGACGGCGAACACGTCCTTCCGATGGCCACCAGCCAAGATCACAAGAGACTTCTCGACAATGACGAAGGCCCCAACCCCGGCGGCATGGGTGCTTACTCCCCGGCTCCGGTCGTAACGCCCGAAATCTATCAGATGGTCATGGATCAGATCATTTACCCGACGGTCAGAGGCATGAAGGAAGACGGCATCGTCTTCACGGGTTTCCTCTACGCCGGACTGATGATCAGCAAAGATGCCTCCGGAAAACCCACGGTTAAGACGCTGGAATTCAACTGCCGCTTCGGCGATCCGGAAACTCAGCCCATCATGTCTCGCTTAAAGAGCGACTTCTCCGAGCTGATTGAAGCCGGCATTGACGGCTCTTTAGACAAAGTCATTGCTGAGTGGGATCCTCGCTGTGCCCTTGGCGTCGTGTTGGCTTCCAAAGGTTACCCAACAGCCCCGAGAAAAGGCGACGTCATCTCCGGTGTTGAGCTCCAAGGCGACGACACTGTTACTTTCCACGCCGGTACTAAGTTCAACGATAAAGGCGAACTGGTCACCAGCGGCGGCCGCGTTCTCTGCGTCGTAGGACTCGGTGGCGATTTGCATCAGGCCCGTGACAAGGCTTACAAAGCTCTGGACAAAGTCCATTTTGACGGTATGCAGTACCGTAAAGATATCGGTCATAGAGCACTTTAATTATTACTTTATGCGCCACCCTAAACTTTTTTCGTTTATCGCAGCGCTCGGACTCGGGGCTTGTGTCAGTGCCTTCGCACAAACGACCTCGCCCCTGCCCGGTCCCTTCCCGGCCGATCCGACCCCGAAACCTTTTGACTACCCCCAAGGCTTATCTACTCCGCAGTTCACACTGGAACAGAACCCTGCTTCTGTCATTCAGTTCGGAGACTTTCCGATTGTGCTCGGTGTCACTCCGCTTTCTGTTGTGACAAAAGCGTTCGGAGGAACAGGAACAATTTCCAGTGCATATCAGGCATGGCAATACAAACCAAAGTCAGAGCTCCGTCCGGTCATGATAGAAGCATATAAAGAAATCTACGGAAAAGAACCGGAGATATGCATTATCCATGGCGGACTGGAGTGCGGAATATTCCTTGGAAAGCGGCCGGATCTGGATTGTGTATCTTGCGGACCGGATGTTCTGGATATTCATTCATATAATGAACGTCTGGATATTGCATCTACGCAGAGAAGCTGGGAATTCCTGAAACTGGTACTTAAGAACTGCAAATAACAGGAAATAATAACAACATTCATAATGACGACAGTAAGACAGTCAGAACAAGAAAAAGATGACGGAGGATAAATATATGGAACTGCCAGCAGCATTTGAGGAAAAGATGCGGGCACTTCTGCAAGAAGAGTTCGACGACTATATTGCCTGCTATAAAGAACCAAGATACTATGGCATGCGTGTAAATACAGGTAAGATATCTGTGGAAGAATTTGAAAAGATATGTCCGTTTGAGATTAAAAAAATTCCATGGATCGAAAATGGTTTCTATTATGACGGGGACAAAGTGCGCCCTTGAGCAAGCCCTTCTCGCTAAGCTCCTTCTTCGAGCCTACGCAGTAGTA
>OGXE01001877.1_pt1 | contig 16815 bp, 14 predicted proteins | sample 1576181 | NCBI WGS metagenome assembly OGXE01 (sample SAMEA3541478, study PRJEB24748) | human gut metagenome | biome: human gut; feature: human-associated habitat; material: faeces | place: China | collected 2012 | reverse complement strand
CCTGCCGATAACTGCCCTGCGCCATTTCCTCCTCCAGCTTATATATCCCATAGTTCACAGTGCCGTAGATATCAAAAGCCCTGCTTTCGTCTTTCAGAAGCGCAATCGACCAGTTCCCCTTCGTCTCCTCAAAAATACGGAAGTGCAGGAAATGCTGGGTGACCGATTTCTCCGCCGAAAGCTCATTGACCTGCATAATCCCGTCCATCGAGCCGTCCGCCTGCTCATCCAGCAGATAAAAATCCTCCATCTCCATGGAATCATAGAAGCGATATGTATAGTCCGCCTTTGTCCCGGAATCCAGACGGGCATGATAGGTGTCCTCCGCCGCTTTGTATTCCGCAAGCGCCCAATCCCGATAGGTGTCAAATTCCTCCTCCGGCACGGTCAGCGCAAGCTTCGCCAAATCCCGTTCCTCAAACGCCTCATAAAAAATCGAAATTGCCATTTCCGCCGAGGGAATCTCGAACAGGCGCGCATCCTCCAGTGTCAGCCGCAAGTCCTCCGCCGTTTCCACCTTGGAGGTATCGAAATATTGGGGCTGATAGGCAAAGCTGACCGAAGCAAGGCAAAGCACCACCGTAATACACGCCGTTGCAAAGGCTGCCCCCTTTGGCACACGCCCGAAATCCGCAATTCGCCCGATGCGCGTTTTGATATTCCTCGCGCCGTTCGCCATAGAGGTTGTCCCGATGCGGCTCGCACAGCGGCTGTCCGCCATATCAAGCAGGAGCATCCCGTATTCCCGTTTTTCCTCACCGCACAGCTTTTCCAATGCACGCTGGTCGCAAAGAGCCTCGCTGTCGTTGCGGATGATGCGGCACAGCCAATAAACAAACGGATTGAACCAGTTGAGCGCCTGCAACAGATGCAGCAGGAAATTCACCAATACATCATGATGCTTCAAATGCAGCATTTCATGCAGAAGTACCTTTTCATCAATCGTTTCCGCCATGCTTTCCGGCACAACCAGAATCGGGCGCACCATGCCGCAGAGAAACGGCGTTTCGATTCCCTTGCAGATACGCACGCTTTTCTGTGTGGGAAGGTCATATTTTTCCGCCGTTTTTCTGATTTTCTCCCGTAAGGAGGGCGTTGCCGCCGCCCCCTTGCGAATTTCGAGCCGCAGCCTTGCATACAGCAGTGCATCATACAGCAAAACCGCCGCCACCCCTGCCAAATAGACCGCAAATAGCCTATCCGTCAGCGACCATGCGGAAAACGGCATTTTTTTCAGCAGGGAGATTTCGCCGCCGCCCATCCCGAAGGGCGTGGATAACAGCGAATTTCGCCCCAGCTCCACCGCCGCACGCAGACGCTTCATCCCCGAAATCCAAAGTGTATTCAGCGCAAAGCCTGTCGAAAAAAGCCGCAGATTTTCGGGCAGAATGGCGCGAACCAGAAGCACCAGCCACACCAGATAATGCCACCTTGCGGAAAGCTTATCCCGAAACAGCCGCTTGAAAAGCACAAGCATCAGTCCCGTCAGCGTAATGCCGAGGGTAAAATACAGAACTGTCCATAGATTCGTCATACGTCCATCCCCTCCAGAAGCTGCTTCAGCATTGCCTTCTCCTTCTCCGTCAGCCTGCCCTCCTCCACGAACGCCGCCACCAGTTTTCCTGCCGAGCCATGATAGACCTTGTTCAGAAAGCTTTCCTCCTCCTGTCTCACACATTCCTCGCGCCCGATGACTGCCGCATACCGCTTCGGACTGCCCTCTGCCACCACCAGTCCCTTATGCTCCAGACGGCTCAGAAAGGTATACACCGTGTTTTTGTTCCACCCCTCCGTCAGGGCATCCATCACCTCGCTTTGCGTGGCTGTGCCCTTCTCCCAGAGAATTTCCATCACCTTCCATTCGCTGTCGGAAATTTTATAATCCATATCCAGTCCCCCCTTCTAGCCTACAGCTGTAGTCCTTTTCTTTTATACTACAAGTGTAGTCCGATTCTGTCAAGCAAATTTTTGTAATAAAAAAAGACCGTCGAAACGGTCTTACTCTCATCCTGCTGTGATATGTCCCTTCATCAGAAGGAAAATCAGAAACAGACAGCAGACAAACACAAGGCACCAGCCGAGGATGCCCCGCGCCCTTTTCCGAAGCTGTATGCCGTAAACGAAGGCAATGCCCGAAAACAACGCCGCAATCCACGCAAGCAGCAGTAAAATGATATATAGCACCTTTGGCAGGATAATTTCCATACGAACTCCCTTCGTCTTTTCTCTGATGGTTTCCAAGAGGTATTTTACCATAAAAGAGAGAAGAAATAAATAACCTCTGCCATAAAAAATATGTAAATAAGGCAGAGTGATTGCTCACCCTGCCCTTTTGTCAAATTTATTTATTCTGATATGCGCGGTAAAGGAACGCCACAATCTGACCGCGTGCGCAGTCCTGATCGGGGGCAAAAAGACCGCCGCCGATGCCGCTTGCAACGCCATTTTCCACAGCCCACGCAACCGCATCCGCATAATACGCATCCGCGGAAACATCGCTGAAGCCTGCCGCTTTATTCACCTTTTCGCCAAAGGCGCGATAGAGGAAGGCAACGCTCTGCGCTCTGGTGCAGACTGCATCGGGGTCAAAGGTTGTTGCGGAGGTGCCGCTGACAATCCCTTCTTCCACAGCCCATGCAACCGCCTTCGCATAATACGCATCTGCGGAAACATCAACAAAGCCGCTCATGCCCTTCGGTTCGGGAGAGCCTGCCGCACGCCACAGGAAGGTAACAATCTGCGCTCTGGTGCAGGGCAGATTTGCGCCGAAAAGGTTCTCGCCAATGCCGCCTGTCACGCCGTTTTCGCTTGCCCATTTCACCGCTTCGTAATAATACTCCTCGGCAGAAACATCCGCAAAAAGCTTCTCAGGCACAATGGGTTCTGCCTTTTTCTCCGCAAAGGCTGCTGTAACCGTTACCTTGGAGGCAGGCATGGTGAAGGTATATGTGCCGTCGCCGTTGTCCTTGAGGGTCAGCTTGTTGCCCTTTGCATCCTTCGCAACGATGTCGCCTACCTCGTAGCCCTTGTCGGGAGTAGCGGTGATGGTTACGTCACTGCCCTTTTTCGCATTTTTGGGCGTTACACTCAAAGAACCGTTTTCGGTCTTGTCCGGCACTGTGACAGCATATCTGGGGGTGCTGCTGCCGCCACCGCCACCGGAGGAGGAAGAATTGTTGCTTTTCTCAACCAGTGCCGCAATCGCATCCCGAATATTCTTCGCCATCTGGTCTACTTCTGCCTGTTCCAGTTTGCTCTTATTTCTGTCAACCGCACTGATTGCCGCTTCTACATCTGCATAATTGGTGTAACGGCTTCCGTCGATTGCCTTAGCAGCCGCGATTGCTTCATCAACCTTTGTGTAGTCCGCAGGAGAAGAAGCCAGAACCGGGTATTTTTCTCCTTGGATAAACACTTCTCCAAGAAGTCCTTTCACTGTACCATCAGCAAATTCCACTTCTGTTTTCTCCACTGCTGTACCAGCATTACCATCTGTAGTAAAATCAGCATCTACCGTACATTTGCCATAATAACAATTTGTGGTGGTAACCTTTGCTTCATAATTAGGAAGGTTCATATAACAACTCCCTACGATAATTCCTGTTTTTTTAAAAGATGCTTTCGTATCAGCTATAGAAGTTAAAGTATCGTAAACATAGCAATTCTCCAAAGTAGGATTATCCTCTGTTACCCGTCCTATAAAACCACCTGCAATACTATAGTCTTGTACATCATCTGCAAATGCAGAAATATTTCCTTCTGCAACATAACAATTTGTAAATGCAGAACCTCCTTCATTGTTACTGATGCTATCATCAATTTCACCTACAATACCGCCTGCATAAGTCTGTGAAATAATTTTGTTGTTTGCAGATGCACAATTCTGAAATATACCATGAACTGAATACCCTGTTATCCCCCCTACACAGGCATTATTAGCGACAAGGGTCTTTTCGCCTTTAAGAGAAGAATTTTCCACTGAACAATTTGTAATATCAGAATCAAATGTAATGCCCGCAATTCCGCCTGCAAGGCTATAGCCACCTTCACCATTTACGGAAAAATTCGCATTCTTTACATGGAGATTGGACACAGAACCCTCGATAATACACCCAAAAATGCCTACCGTTGCCTGTCCGTCCACATCCACTTTACCCGTGCTTGTTACATTTGAGATAGAATGATTTTTGCCATCATAATGTCCAGAAAAATAGTAACCACCATCTGTATAGCCAATCGGCTCCCATGTGATTCCCATTAAATCCAAATCGGTATCTTGGATAAAATACTTCCCACTATAAGATTCTCCGTCATTTACCGTTTCCGCCAATTTCTGCAAATCATCAACTGTAGAAATTACCCACGGGTCGGTTACTGTACCACTGCCACCACTATATAAAGATACACCGTTATCCTCGTTTGTATCATCAACCGTATCCTCGTTTGTATAAACAGCCGCACCGTTAGCTGTGCTTGGCTGGCTGTCAAATGCCCCCCCCCTCGGATACATCCTCAGCATACGCCGCTGTCGGCAGCAATGTCAGGCACATTGCGAGCGAAAGCGCGATGCTTGCAATTCGTTTTTTCATAGAGATACCTCCTTTGTTTCTTTACGTTCTTCCTTTTTTCTGTTTTTCGGCATTCTTCTTGCCGTTTTTTATTATAGACTTTTTATTTTTTCCTGTAAATCCTATTAAAGCATAAAAAAAGAGGATTTTTTTCAAATCCTCCTCATACTTTTTTTACTTTTATTGCCCGATTTCGGCTTATTTCCTCGTAAACCCTGCCAAGCCAAACGCCGCCGGGCCGCCATGCGTCGTAATCACGCCGCCCGCCTGAATCCATCTGGTTTTCTTGAAGCCAAGCGCCTTCGCCGCTTCCTCCACCGCCTGCCGCACCGCATCCGGAAAGCCGACCACCCAGACAAACCACAGGCAGTCCCGTTCCAGATTATATTTCTCCGCGTATTCCGTCAGCATCTGCACGGCAACCTTCTTCATTTTTCCGCGGTATTTTTTCGTTGCAACCAGCTTGCCATCCAGAATTTCAATCACAGGATGCAGATTTAAAAGCTTTGCCCCCAGAAATGCCACATTGCTGACGCGACCGCCGGCACGCAGAAATTCCAGATTTTCCGGCATGAAGCACATCCTCGCCCTTGCAATCAAATCCTCCGCCGCGCGGACTGCTTCTTCCATCGTCCAATCGGGGTGCTGCTGCAAAAGCTCCGCCACGGCAATCACCACATTGCACTGCCCTGCGGAAACCTGCTTCGTATCCAGAATCGTGATATAATCCCGCTCCTCTGCCGCCAGAACCGCACTCTGCATGGAGCAGGTTGTCACCGCAGAATATGCCAGATACAGCAGCTGTGCATCGGGGTATTCCGCATGGATGCGGTCAAAGGCAGTCTCAAAGTCACCGGGCGTACTGCCGCTGGTTTTCGGCAGTCTGCCCGTTTCCTCATAGTAATCTACAATTTTCTCGACGGGAAATGCGCCGTCCTCCATGGTTTCATGGTCAAATGAAACATGCATGGGTACGATTTTTATGTTATATTCCGCCGCTAAGACGGGATTGATATCAGAGCCGGTTTCTGCAACAAGAACAATCTGCTTCATCTTTTTTTCCTTTCCATTGCCACTCATTCGGTTATCACGAATAATATTACATGGTTTTCCAAACTATGTCAATGGTTTCCACAAACTTCCATATTTTCACAAAAAAAGAACGCATACTTTTTATATGCGTTCTCGTTTTTTTATTCAGCTGTCTTTGCCGCTTCTGCCTGTCGATAGGCTTCGCTTCTTCTCTCCGCGCGCTTTTCGGCTCTCTGCTCCTGCCGCAGCTGTGCCAGCTTCTCGGGGTCATCCGCCGCATCTAAGAGCAGCTTTTCCTCCTTCAGCTCATCCGTATACGGCACAACGCGCCCCTCCAGATAAACATACTCAGGCGATGTGCGGAATATCGTATTGCTTGAGCCAACCTGACTGATGGTAATGACATCCCAATCCTTAAGCGTACTCTTTTTCAGCTTGAGAATATTATCATTGATAAACTTCCGCGACTGTTTTTCTCCGTTGACATAAACCTGACTCCACTTCGTGAAGTTTTCGCCCACAAGGGTATAATGCCCGTCCACCGTTTCACTCGAATACAGAATCTCGGCATCGCGTATGCCCATTGTCATGTGTCCCTCCGTAATGACGGGATTGCCGTTATAGACATACTGCTCGCCGTAAAGCAAATCATACTGTAGCAGCTCCAGATCCATCAGGTATTCCGCCTGATCTGCGGAATTCATTCTTTCCTGATGATAATTGAACACCGTGCCCGTATGCAGACCGATACGATCCATCACGACAGACATCATCTGATAGCTGGGAATCGTGCCATCCTCTTTTTTCAGCCCGATGTTGTCCCAGATAACATAATTCGTATTGAACAGGCTGCCGCTCTTCATATCCGCTTCGGTCAGCCCCATAGTCGGCAGATGGTCACCATAGAATACGACTACCGCAGGCTCGCCGCGCTTGTCCATCATGTCCACCAAGTCCGCCGCAAACTGATCCATTTCGTATACCTGATTGACATAATATTCCCACTGGCAGTTCTTTTCCTCCGATTCCAGACCGCCTGCCATCAGGTGCGGATGCTCAATGATACGCTCCTCAGGATAGCTGCCGTGCCCCTGATCGCTGACGGTAAATACAAAGTCCTGCTGCTCCGTGGAATCCAGACAATCCTTGATATGCTCCAAAAGCACCTCGTCCTTTGCCCAGCCGGTTTCTGTCGTGTCAAAATTCATAAATTCCTTACTGGTGAAGGTATCAAAGCCAATGTTATTGTATACCTTTGCTCTGCTGTAGAAATTCCCGCTGTGGTTATGCACCGCATGCGTGCCGTAATCAAATGCCGCCAACGCCGTTGCCGCGCTTTCCGCAGTCTTTTCCTTCAGATAGCTCTTATAAGGATATTCGCCGGGGCCGAAATAACGCATGCTCATGCCCGTCAGCATTTCAAATTCCGTATTTGCCGTGCCTGCGCCGATGGAAGGCACCTGACAATAGCCGGAGGAATATTCCGAAGCCATTTTTCTCAGATTCGGCAGGGCATCCTTCGAGGTCTGCAATGCCGTAAATTCGGAAACATCAAAGAAAGACTCCAGCTGCACGAAAAGCACATTCGGCAGCACCTTTGCATCGGAGGTGCTTTTTGTAATCTCGCCATTGTTGCTGATTTCCATCATTTTTTCCTTCGTGTAGCCGTTTGGCTCGGAAATGCCCGTATTAAAAATACTTGCCGCAAAGCAATAGGGCAGACCGTAGTCCTGATATGCAAACGCGATATTCGCGAAATAGGTCGAAACGATACGGTTCTGAATGACATAATCCGTCAGTACGCCATAGCCTGCGAAGGAAGCCCCCACAAGCACAATGGATATCACATAATTGATTTTTCCCTTAAATCTCCCTGCCGTGCGGAACAGATGAATCAGCCCCAGCACCAGAAGAATCAGGATAATCGCAATCCCTGCCAGCTCCAGCACGTTAAAATAATTCGTGAAAAGGGAAACCCCCTCCGAGACCGTTTTCAAATCCTGTGCATTAAACGGCGTAACCCTTCTGGAAAGCATCAGCCCATTGGTCAGCCCCAGAAGCAGCCAGAGAAAGCTGAGGATGAAGCGGGCAAACACACGCCGCTTGCATAGATATACAATCGAAAAGGTAACAAAAATCATAAACGCATTATACAGAAATGCCTTCGTGGAAACACGCGAATACGAAATTGCCGCCACCACAGAATGACGGGACATTGCCTCTATCAGAAAGTTGATGGCGATTGCCCAAATGCCGTGCAAAATCAGTGAATAGCGGTTCATATAGGGATAAAGCTTCTGCATTTTCTGTGCAAAGCGGCTGTTGCGGTATGCCGCTTCCTTTTCCGCCTGCCGCTTTTTCATCGCACGAATACCGTTCTTCACATCTGCCCATTTCAGAGATTTCAGCTTGCCGAAACAGCCCTTGATATCAGGCTTTTTGAACTTTATTTTTCCCATTTGTATCAAACTCCTTGTTAGATTGCCTTTCCTTCTTCAAAGCCTCAAGCTTAGAACAAAAAACGCCCTTTGCAGCAATCTACAAAGGACATAAAGTTACACAAGACTACTTTTCGATAATAGCGTTCAAAAATGCTTTTGTCAAGCGTTTAAACAAATTTTAAGAAATATAAAAAGGAAGGTATTGAAAAAAATACCTTATATACCAACAAAGGACAGGCACGCTCCTCCTATCCTTCATCGGTATTCCGTTTCTTTAAAAGGTACCCTTTCGTCAATTTTCTGATGAAACGGTACCCTCTCACAAATGCTTATATATATTTCTGCAAGGTCGGAATCAGCTTATTCATATCAATCGGCTTTGCAACATGGTCATTCATGCCTGCCGCCAGCGCACGCTGTTTGTCCTCCGCAAAGGCATTTGCCGTCATGGCGATAATCGGAATAGCTGCCTTTTCGGCATCCGCCATTCTGCGGATTTTCCTTGTGGTATCATAGCCACCCAAAATCGGCATCTGAATATCCATCAGAATCAGATCATAAAAATGCGCCGGTGCCTTTTCCAGCATTTCCATACATTTCACGCCATCCGCCGCGCGCTCCACCAGAAGTCCTTCCTCCTCCAGAAGCGCAATCGCGATTTCCGCATTCAAATCGTTATCCTCTGCAAGCAGAATCCGCTTACCCGCAAGCGGCTTGCCATTCGGATGGGCTTGTGCGCGCTTGGTTTGTGTGTCCTCAAAAGCCGCAATACGGCAGGGAATCCGAATCGTAAAGGTCGATCCTTCCCCCACCCGGCTGTGTATTTTAATCTCGCCATGCATCATCTCCACCAGCTTTTTCACAATGCCCATGCCAAGCCCCGTACCTTCCACACCGCTGACCGTAGAGGAGCGTTCTCTGGTGAAGGATTCAAAAATATGCTTCTGGAATTCCTCTGACATGCCAATCCCGTTATCGCTGACGGAAAGCTCCTGTATACATCTGCCATCCTTCTGTGCAGGAAGCTGACGCACGGAGCAGTGAATTGTACCGCCCTCGCCTGTATATTTAATCGCATTGCTGATTAAATTCAGAATGATTTCCGTAAAACGGGAGATATCCATATAAATATACGGATAGATGATATCCTTGGAGACAGTCAAGGTCTGGTGCTTCTTTTCAATCTCTGCGCTGACCATGTGCAGGCAGTCATCCAGAACCGATTCTGCTTCAGCCGCGCTTTCCTCCAGCACCACATTGCCCGTTTCAATCCTCGATAATTCCAGTACGTTATCCAGTATGGACAGCATTTTCTGTCCGCAGATGCCGATTTTTTCCAAATAGCTTCGCAGCAGCTCCTTTTTGTCCAGATTTCTGTCCGCCAGCTCGGCATAGCCAATAATCGCATTCATGGGCGTGCGAATATCGTGGCTCACATTGAACAAAAACACCGATTTTGCTTCATTGGCTGCATCCGCCGCCTCAACCGCCTTTTGCAGCTGCTCCTGCTGCTCCTCGCTTTTCGTTCTGCTTTTTTGTATCAGGCAATACGCACCTAAGGCAAACAGCACCAAAACAATAGCCGCAAACATAGCCATCTTCACCGCCGCACGATTGCTTTGCTCCAGCAGCTTATAGGTATGCTCCATATCCATTTCCATGCAAATCGCACCGATAACCTCGCCGGTATCCTCGCGCACCGGATAGCAGGCTGTGAAAATATGCCCCCATGCGGTGTCCATGATTTCCTGCGAATAAACGGTTTCTCCTGCAAGTGCCGCTTCGATATACGGAACCATTTCTTTTTCTATGTACGTTCCGGGATAGGCAAAATCCTTTGCATCCAAATCCAGCCCATCAATCAGATAAATCGGTCTGCCGTCCGCCCCCATCTTCGCTGTATAAAGATAGCGGGTGGGATTCAGCTTTCGCAGCTCGCTCAGCTCCTTTTGCAGCCTCTGATAGCGTTCTGACTGCATATCCGCAATCGTAGAAATATTTTTGTAATCCTCTCCGGTTAATTTTTGCAGCACCAGCTTATGAATGGCATCGGCGCACTGAGTATTCCATTCTACAGCCGATTCCAGTGTATTTTCGCTGTAATTTCTCTGCAAAATAAAGGTATATACAGAAACGAGAAATACCGTAAGCAGGAATAAAAATACAATAACAACCCTTAGCCTGTGTGTTTTGCTTCCGTTTATCTCTGCCGTTTCTTTCTCCAAAGGCTGCGGCTGTTCTTCCATCCTCATTCCCTCCTACCGTGTTTTCAATCCATCAAAATACTGAATATTTTCTTCATTTTAGCACGCATGATTTCAGAAAACAAGAGAAGTCTCTGCTGATTTCGACAAAATATTACAATCCCTTCTGCTGCAAATATAAAAAAGTCCTGTACCCTTTTGGATACAGGACGAATTTTACTGTATAAGATTACAGATTTTTTGCATATTCATAGCCCAACTCAAATGCTTTTTTGTTGTTGGGGATGAATTTTGCTTTGCCGCCTTCAAAAACATGTGCGAATGTTTCATCCAGACCTGCAATATCAATTGCGCCTGTTGCGTAAACAACTGCACCCAGCATAACCAGGTTAGCCAGCTTGGAGCCGCCGAAGTTGTCTGTTGCAATTTTGTTTGCGGGAACAGCGTATACCTTAACGCCATCCTTTACAGCGCCAACGGTGCAAAGGTCAGCATTCACAACCAGAGAGCCGCCTTCCTTTACAACGCCTACAAATTTATCCAGAGAAGGCTGGTTCAGTGCTACGATACAGTCTGCATCCTTTGTAACAACGGGAGAACCAACATTTTCGTCGGAAATGATTACGTTTACGTTTGCAGTACCGCCACGCATTTCGGGACCATAGGAAGGACACCAGGAAACTTCTTTGCCTTCCAGCATGCCAGCATAAGCCATAATTTTACCCATCAGCAGAGAGCCCTGGCCGCCGAAACCTGCGATGATAGAAGAAAATGTACTCATAATTATTTGCCCTCCTCTACTGTGATATCTTTATATACGCCCAGAGGATAGTAAGGAATCATTTTTTCTCTTACAAATTCCATAGCTTTTACGGGTGTCAGACCCCAGTTTGTAGGGCAGGAAGCTACAACCTCGATGAAGGTGAAGCCCAGACCCTGTTTCTGGATTTCAAATGCTTTTCTGATTGCTTTCTTCGCAGCTGCTACCTGTGCAGGTGTGGAAATGGATACTCTTTCGATGTATGCGGGACCTGTCAGGGATGCCAGCATTTCGGAAACGCGCAGAGGGTTACCGTTTACCTTGGGGTCACGACCATTCTGAGCTGTTGTTGCCTTCATGCCGGGCAGAGTTGTGGGAGCCATCTGGCCGCCTGTCATGCCGTAGATACCGTTGTTGATGAAGATTGTTGTAATCTTTTCACCACGCGCTGCTGCATGAACGATTTCACATGTACCGATGGAAGCAAGGTCACCATCGCCCTGATATGTAAATACTGTCTGTTCGGGATGTACTCTCTTGATACCTGTTGCTGTTGCGGGAGCACGACCATGCGCACACTGGATTGCGTCAATGTTGAAGTAGTTGTTTGCAAATACTGCACAACCTACGGGAACTGCAACGATGGAGTTGCCCAGCTCGCCCATTTCTTCCAGAACTTCTGCTACCAGTCTGTGTACGATACCGTGTGCACAACCGGGACAATAATGCAATTTCGCGTCTGTTAAACCTTTTGTTTTTTCAAATACAACTGCCATTATTTGTCACCTCCCATAACTTCTTTACCAAATTCAACAATTTCATCTACAGTAGGTACGTTACCGCCTGTTCTGCCGTGGAATGCAACCTTGTTTCTATCGTTACAAGCGTATGCAACGTCGGGAACCATCTGGCCCATGGACATTTCCACATCCAGGAACTTTTTGATTTTATCATTGAATTTATCGAATGCCTTCTGAGGGAAGGGCCACAGTGTTTTAGGTCTGATCATACCTACTTTGTAGCCTTCTGCTCTCAGATAGCCGATTGCTGTTCTAACAACTCTGGAAGCTGTACCGTAGGAAACGAATGCATATTCCGCATCATCCATCTTGTATTCTTCCCAAGCCTGTTCGTTCTTCACAACCTCATCATATACCTTGAAGTGATCATGGTTCCATGCTTCACATTCATCGGGTTCGATAACCAGGTTTTTGATGTTGCTTCTTTCTGCGCCGTAGTGACCTACCAGAGCCCATGTTTTTTCGGGCAGGTTGGGTCTGGGAACGTAGTTGAATTCAACGGGTTCCATCATCTGACCAATCAGACCGTCAGCCAGAATGATAACGGGCAGAAGATACTGGTCAGCGATATCGAATGCTTCCATAACCATGTTAACAGCTTCCTGTACGGATGCGGGAGCCAGAACTACGTTGTGGTAGTCACCGTTTGCGCCACCCTTTACTGTCATGTTATAGTCAGCCTGACCGGGCTGAATGGTACCAAGGCCCGGGCCACCACGCATCATGTTGATGATAACTGCGGGCAGGCCTGCGTTACTGATGTAACCGATACCTTCCTGCTTCAGTGCAATACCGGGGGAAGAAGAGCTTGTCAGCACTCTTGCGCCTGCTGCTGCTGCACCGTAAACCATGTTAATTGCTGCCACCTCGGATTCAGCCTGCACGAATGTGCCGCCTACCTTGGGTAATTCAACAGATAAATATTCAGGTACTTCGGACTGAGGAGTGATGGGGTAGCCAAAGAAATATCTGCAACCCGCCTCAATAGCCGCTTTACCAACTGCTTCGTTGCCTTTCATCAAAACTTTTGCCATTGAAAATTCCTCCTCTCTTAGTCCAGTCTTTCTACTACAATCGCACAATCAGGGCACATCTTTGCGCAGCTTGTGCAAGCGATACAATCTTCGTTGATCATTTCTGCGGGATTGTAACCTGCGGGATTGATTTTTGTTGTAGAAAGAGCAAGTACGCTCTTAGGACAAACAGATACACAAAGGCCGCAACCCTTACAAATCACTTCATTGATCGTTACTTTACCTTTTGCCATTCAAAATACACCTCCATAAATATTTGAATTTACATCCAGGTCTTTCTCATATTAAACTCCATAGGGAAAAGCTCCCCAGAAAGTCCTTCTGGTATTTCCTCTGTCATTACATCCTTGACATAGGAAACATACTTCACAGGAACCCCTGTGCGTTTTGTTACCTCCTTCAATACTTCGTCCCCATGGAGCAAACATTCCGCCGTTGTCTCTCTAACAAGGTTCGTGTTATTGATGAAGCCTGTCACCTTCAGCCCAGCCGCATATTCCAGATTTTCCATCTGCTCGATGATACCCTCAGGTGTAGAGGTATTCGGGCGGTAGGCATTGACTACCATAAAAAAGTCTGCTTCCGCATGATCCAAAAGAGGTTTGATTCTGCCCAGCACCAGTGTGCCGACATCGTTGCCGCCAAGGTCTACCACATACTGATATTCCTTATTGATGACAGGCATCGTCATCGCGCCGGAAACCGCAGGAACATCCGCAACTGCCGTATCCAAGTTGGATGCAATTACCTGAATTCCCTTTTCTTCCAGCTCTTCTTTTTTCTCTCTGGAGCGGAAATAAACATTTACAATATCCAAATCGGCAATGGCTACCCTTCCGTCTACGCTTTCGCGCAGCTTCTTGACATAATTGACTGCAAATTCAGTCTTGCCGCTGCCGTAGTGACCTGTGATAATTCTGATTCTTCTGTCGTCAGCTACCATCGTTTTCGCCTCCAAACCATTTCGGGTTTCTCTCACAATACCTTTATGCAAAATTTCCAATAAATGTATTTCAAAAGTGCCATTCTATGAAAATTTAATAAATTATGCTTTTATCAAGAAAATATTTTAGATATTTTTTTGTTGTTTTTCTCTTACCTCGGTCTCATTATAACGCAACTTTTTCTCAGTTGCAAGAAAATTCACAGGTTTTTTACTTCGTATTTAAAAAAATACATAATTTTTGACATATAAACCGTCAAAAATATATTGTATCCAAACTATCATTTGTAAAAAAGTTATACTTTTCAATGATTTTATCTATAATTTTTGCATTTATTCGATACTTGTCATACAAATAATATCGTTCTTTGTCTGTCAAAAAAGTGTCGATAAGCGCGAAAAACCACGTTTCTTCAAAAATACATTTAAAAAAACGTGGTTTCTTTTTTATTTTGCTCTTAACTTGTCATACAATAAGCTTATATGTTGAAAAGCAGCTCCCCATAGGTCGGGAGAGGCCAGCTGTTTTCATCCACCAGCAGCTCCAGTCGGTCGGCAGGCTCCCGCAGCTCCTTCATTGCTTTGAATACATGGTCACGATAGAAGAATGCCTGTGTTTTATTATCCTCCTGCAATGCCCCTGCGCGCTCGGTTTCTTCTTCAAGAACCTTCAGCTTTTCGTGGAGCAGCTTCAGATTTTCATTGATATCCCGCAAAAGTTCTTCCTGCGCGATGGTATCCATGCCGACAGCCTTCATGGCGATAATCGCCTGCGCAACCTCCCCTGCATATTTCACAACCGCAGGACGAATCTGCTTGGATGCCATGTCAAGCATGGTTTTTGCTTCAATGTTAATCTGCTTGATATAGGCCTCATAGCGGATTTCCGCTCTTGCCTGCAATTCGATGCTGCTCAGAACGCCGTGCTTGCCGAACAGCTCAACCACCTTATCATCCAGAAATGCCTGTACCGCATCCACGGAATTGGTGATATTGGGCAGCCCTCTGCGTGTCGCCTCCTCCAGCCATTCCTCAGAATAGCCATTGCCGTCAAAAATGACTCTTTTATGCTCCACATAGGTTCTGCGTACCAACTCATGCACTGCCGCGTTGAAATCCTCTGCCTGCTCCAGCTCATCCGCAAATTTCTGCAGCTCCTCTGCCACAATCGTGTTCAGGGAGAAATTCGGACCGGAAATGGATGCAGAGGAAGGCGGCATGCGGAATTCAAATTTATTCCCTGTAAAGGCGAAGGGAGAGGTTCTGTTTCTGTCCGTTGCGTCCTTTTTCAGTGCGGGCAGCGTGTTTACACCAACTCTCATTCTGCCGCCCTGCAGGCTGCTCGTTGCTCCGCCATGCTCAATCTGGTCGAAAATATCCTGCAGCTGGTCGCCAAGAAAGATGGAAATGATTGCCGGCGGTGCCTCCTGCGAGCCGAGACGATGATCGTTGCCGGGGTTGGCTGCAGAAAGGCGCAGCAGCTCAGGGTATTCATCCACGCCCTTGATAATCGCGCACAGAAATACAAGGAACTGTGCATTTTCATGCGGTGTTTTCCCAGGATCAAGCAGATTCTGCCCATCATCCGTGCTCAGAGACCAGTTTACATGCTTGCCGCTGCCGTTCACGCCTGCGAAGGGCTTTTCGTGCAGCAGGCAGGTCATATCATGGTGTCCGGAAATTCGCTTCATTGCCTCCATAATTAGCTGGTTATGGTCTGTTGCCTTGTTGCAGTCCTCAAAAATCGGTGCCAGCTCATGCTGTGCAGGTGCAACCTCGTTGTGCTGTGTCTTTGCAGGCACACCCAGCTTCCAAAGCTCTACATTCAATTCGTGCATGAAGCAGGCAACTCTTTCCTTAATACTGCCGAAATAATGGTCGTCCATCTCCTGCCCCTTCGGGGGAGCCGCACCAAAAAGGGTACGCCCTGTAAAAATCAGGTCTTTTCTTTTCTGATAAAGATTTTTGTCAATCAGGAAATATTCCTGCTCTGCGCCGCAGCTGACCGTTACCTTTTCCGCAGTCTGGTTGCCGAACAGACGCACAATACGCATTGCCTGTCTGCTGACCGCTTCACAGGAACGCAGCAGAGGTGTTTTTTTATCCAGTGCTTCGCCTGTGTAGGAATAGAACGCCGTCGGGATATACAAGGTAACCCCTGCCGCATCCTCACGCAAAAATGCAGGAGAGGTACAGTCCCAAGCCGTATAGCCACGCGCCTCGAAGGTCGCACGCAGACCGCCGGAGGGGAAGGAGGACGCATCGGATTCCCCCTTAATCAGCTCCTTGCCGGAAAATTCCATAATTGCTCTTCCGTTGGAGGGAGGCGCTAAAAAGGAATCATGCTTTTCCGCCGTAATCCCTGTCATTGGCTGAAACCAGTGCGTATAATGGGTTGCGCCGCGCTCAATCGCCCAATCCTTCATTGCATTGGCAATAATATCCGCAATCTCGGAATTGAGCATTTCCCCACGTTCAATGGTATTTTTCAATTCCTCGTAAACCTTTTTCGGCAGATGCTCACGCATCATTGCATCGTTGAATACATTCATCCCAAAAATTTCGGGTACAGAAACCTTTTCGCTCATATACTGTTCCTTTCTTTCGTAGAAAAACCGCCACTTTATTTTTTCATTATAACGGTCGCATTTCCCATTTGCAACGGTTTTACCCCTTGTATTTTGGAGAAATCTTTTTCATTCCACCCCGATTTTTCACCAATTCCTACAAAAACCATCCATTTTGCCTCCCACGATATCCTACAAGCATGCTTTTTTGCAAAAAAAGAAAGCCTTAGCTTTTAAACCAAGGCTTTGATTTCTCCTAGCAAGCGGCGTAAATTCCTCTGTCATCCTGCCATTCCTTTTCGCCGATATAATCATCATACAGTGCATTCAGCTCTGCCGGCATGGCAGCTCCGCACCAGAGTCTTTCCAGAAAATACTGTGTTTCCTTTTTTTCTTCGGAGATACCGGCAATCAACGCCCGCTCCTGCCGTCCGTATTCGTTTGTTTTTTCTATTTCCACGCCATA
>OGXE01001830.1_pt1 | contig 17163 bp, 7 predicted proteins | sample 1576181 | NCBI WGS metagenome assembly OGXE01 (sample SAMEA3541478, study PRJEB24748) | human gut metagenome | biome: human gut; feature: human-associated habitat; material: faeces | place: China | collected 2012 | reverse complement strand
CTCCTCCTGAAAAGAGAAAGAAGGAGGGATTGTATAAGGTATTTGCCGAGAATTTCCCGATTGCGGATACCCGTAACAATTTTGTGTTGGAGTTCTTAGATTACTATATAGATCCGCCTCGTTACTGTATCGATGAGTGTATCGCTCGCGGGTTAACCTATAGCGTGCCTTTAAAAGCGAAGTTAAAACTGTACTGTACGGACCCGGATCATGAGGACTTCGATACGGTGATCCAAGATGTATACTTGGGTCCGATCCCGTATATGACGGACAGAGGTACTTTCGTGATCAACGGCGCCGAGCGTGTTGTCGTGTCTCAGCTGCACCGTTCTCCGGGCGTATTCTTCGGACAAAGCACGCACGCAAACGGAACGAAGTTGTACTCCGCACGTATTATCCCGTTCAAGGGGTCATGGATCGAGTTCGCTACGGACATCAACAATGTGATGTACGCTTACATCGACCGTAAAAAGAAATTGCCTGTAACTACTCTTTTGAGAGCTATTGGTTTTGAAAGCGATAGAGATATTCTTGAAATCTTCAACCTTGCGGAAGAGGTGAAGGTAACGAAAGCAAACCTGAAGAAGTTTATCGGACGTAAGCTGGCCGCTCGTGTTTTGAAGACTTGGGTGGAGGATTTCGTAGATGAGGATACCGGTGAGGTGGTTTCTATTGAACGTAACGATGTTATCATCGACCGTGAGTCTGTACTGGATAGCGACAATATCGAGGCTATCTTGGATTCAGGCACGCAAAATATCTTGTTGCATCGTGAGGACCAGAATTTGTCCGACTATGCTATCATATATAATACGCTCCAGAAAGACCCGAGTAACTCCGAGAAGGAAGCTGTGTTGTATATCTACAGACAGTTGAGAAATGCGGAACCGGCTGATGAGGCTAGCGCACGCGAGGTTATCACGAACCTGTTCTTCTCAGAGAAACGTTATGATCTGGGTGAGGTGGGACGTTACAGGATCAACAAGAAGTTAGGCCTTACTACAAGCGCTGATGTTAAGGTTTTGACTAAAGAAGATATTATCGAGATCATCAAGTACCTGATCGAGTTGATCAACTCGAAGGCTATCGTGGATGATATCGACCACTTAAGCAACCGTCGTGTACGTACGGTTGGCGAGCAATTGTATAACCAGTTCGGTATTGGTTTGGCTCGTATGTCACGTACAGTTCGTGAACGTATGAACGTTCGCGATAATGAGGTGTTTACTCCGATTGATTTGATCAATGCGAAGACGATTTCTTCCGTGGTTAACTCTTTCTTCGGAACGAATGCCTTGTCTCAGTTCATGGACCAGACGAACCCGTTGGCGGAGATCACGCACAAGCGTCGTTTATCAGCCCTAGGTCCGGGAGGTTTGTCTAGAGAGCGTGCCGGATTCGAGGTTCGTGACGTTCACTATACGCACTATGGTCGTCTTTGTCCGATTGAGACCCCGGAAGGTCCGAACATCGGTTTGATCTCTTCTTTATGTGTATACGCTAAGATCAACGATCTTGGTTTCATCTCGACTCCGTACCGTAAGGTGGCAGATGGAAAGGTCGACTTCTCTGAGGAAGGCTTGCAATACTACACGGCGGAGGAAGAGGAAGAGTTGACAATCGCTCAAGGTAACGCTCCATTGGATGATAACGGTAAGTTTATCCGCGATAAGGTGAAGGCTCGTTTCGAGGCTGACTTCCCTGTTGTCCCTCCTTCTGAGATTGACTTGATGGACGTGGCTCCGCAGCAGATAGCTTCTATCGCGGCTTCACTGATCCCGTTCTTGGAACATGATGACGCTAACCGTGCGTTGATGGGATCTAACATGATGCGTCAGGCGGTTCCTTTGTTGCGTACGGACGCTCCGATCGTTGGTACCGGTATCGAGGCGCAGGTTGCTCGTGACTCTCGTACTCAGATTATGGCTGAGCGTGAGGGCGAGGTTGTGTTCGTTGATGCTACTTGTATCAAGATTAAATATGACCGCACGGAGGACGAGGAATTCGTTAGCTTCGAGGATGCGGTTAAGACATATAATATCCCGAAATGGCGTAAGACCAACCAAAGTACGACAGTCGATTTGAAACCGACCTGTCATCGCGGACAACGTGTGAAAGCCGGCGATATCCTTACCGAGGGTTACTCAACCCAGAAAGGCGAGCTTGCTTTGGGACGTAACGTGAAGGTGGCTTACATGCCTTGGAAGGGTTATAACTATGAGGATGCTATCGTGTTGAACGAGCGTATGGTTCGTGAGGACTTCTTTACGTCTGTCCACGTTGACGAATACATCCTTGAGGTACGTGAGACGAAGCGTGGTATGGAGGAATTGACTTCCGATATCCCTAACGTCAGCGAAGAGGCTACCAAGGATTTGGATGAGAGAGGTATCGTTCGTGTAGGTGCTCGCATCGAGCCGGGTGATATCTTGATCGGTAAGATCACTCCGAAAGGTGAGTCTGATCCATCTCCGGAGGAAAAGTTGTTGCGTGCTATCTTCGGTGATAAGGCGGGTGATGTGAAGGATGCTTCCTTGAAGGCTACTCCGTCTTTGCGCGGTGTGGTTATCGAGACCGCTTTGTTCTCGAAGGCTGTCAAGAAACGTAAATCCAGATTGACTGATAAGGCGATCTTGCCGAAGTTGGACGAGGAATACGAAGAAAAGATGGCTAGCTTGAAGACTTTGTTAGTTGATAAGTTGTTAGTGCTTACAAACGGCAAGGTTTCTCAAGGTGTTAAAGACTATATGAATACGGAGATTATCGCTAAGGGTGCTAAGTTTACCCGCAAATCTCTGGAAGAATTGGATTATAACTCCATCCAAGTAAGCAAGTGGACGGCAGACGCTCAGAAGAATGAGTTGATCAAGCAGGTTATCTTGAATTATTTGAAGAAGTACAAGGAGCTTGACGCTGAGTTGAGACGTAAGAAGTTCGACTTGACGATCGGTGATGAGCTGCCGACAGGTATCGTACAGATGGCTAAGGTTTATATCGCCAAGAAACGTAAGATTCAGGTAGGTGATAAGATGGCCGGTCGCCACGGTAACAAGGGTATCGTATCAAAGATCGTTCGTCAGGAGGATATGCCGTTCTTGGAAGACGGTACTCCGGTGGATATCTGCTTGAACCCGCTGGGTGTGCCTTCTCGTATGAACTTGGGACAGATTTTCGAGGCCGTGTTGGGTTGGGCCGGACGTGAGTTGGACGTTAAGTTCGCTACTCCGATCTTCGATGGTGCGACTTTGGATGATTTGAACGAATGGACAGACAAAGCTGGTATTCCTCGCTACGGTAAGTCTTACTTGTATGATGGTGGTACTGGTGAGCGTTTCGACCAACCTGCTACGGTGGGTGTGACTTACTTCTTGAAGTTGGGCCACATGGTTGACGATAAGATGCATGCCCGTTCAATCGGTCCGTACTCTTTGATTACGCAACAGCCGTTAGGTGGTAAGGCACAGTTCGGTGGTCAGCGTTTCGGAGAGATGGAGGTTTGGGCACTGGAAGCCTTCGGTGCCGCTCATGTTCTTCAGGAAATTCTTACGATTAAGTCTGATGACGTTGTAGGACGTTCGAAGGCTTATGAGGCGATCGTGAAGGGTGATCCGATGCCACAGCCGGGTATCCCTGAATCTCTGAATGTATTATTGCACGAGTTGAGAGGACTTGGTTTGAGTTTCACTCTGGATTAATTCAATAACAATAAAGAAGTAGGTGGGCTACGGCCCGTCTACTTTATCTATTGATAACTCTTTATAAATAAATAATATGGCCTTTAGAAAAGAAAACAAGATAAAGAGTAACTTTTCAAAAATAACCATCGGTCTGGCATCCCCTGAGGAGATCCTAGAGAACTCCAGCGGTGAGGTTTTGAAACCGGAAACAATTAACTATCGTACGTATAAGCCTGAGCGTGACGGTTTGTTCTGTGAGCGTATCTTTGGTCCGATCAAGGACTATGAGTGCCATTGCGGTAAGTACAAGCGTATCCGTTACAAAGGTATTGTCTGCGATCGTTGTGGAGTGGAAGTTACGGAAAAGAAAGTTCGTCGTGAACGTATGGGACACATCCATTTGGTGGTTCCTGTTGCCCATATTTGGTATTTCCGTTCTTTGCCTAATAAAATCGGTTACTTGCTAGGTCTTCCTACCAAGAAACTGGATTCCATCATCTATTACGAACGCTACGTCGTGATCCAGCCGGGTTGCGTAGACACGGTCGGTGAGTTAGACCTATTATCTGAGGAGGAATATCTGGATATTTTGGATAGCCTTCCAAGAGAAAATCAATTGCTAGAGGATACGGATCCGAATAAGTTCATCGCTAAGATCGGCGCTGAGGCTGTTTATGATCTGTTGGCTCGCTTGGACTTGGATTCTCTTTCTTATGAGTTGCGTCACCGTGCGAGCACGGACACATCTCAACAGAGAAAGAACGAGGCCTTGAAACGCCTTCAGGTAGTTGAGTCTTTTCGTGCGTCCAGAGGTCGTAACAAACCGGAATGGATGATCATGAAAGTGATCCCGGTGATCCCTCCCGAACTGCGTCCGTTGGTTCCGTTGGACGGTGGCCGTTTCGCTACTTCTGACTTGAATGATTTATATCGTCGTGTTATTATCCGTAATAACCGTTTGAAACGATTGATCGATATTAAGGCTCCGGAAGTGATCTTACGTAATGAGAAACGTATGCTTCAGGAGGCCGTGGACTCTTTGTTTGACAACTCTCGTAAATCGAGCGCGGTTAAGACAGATGCCAATCGTCCGTTGAAGTCCTTGTCCGACAGTTTGAAAGGTAAACAAGGTCGTTTCCGTCAGAACTTGTTGGGTAAGCGTGTTGACTATTCCGCTCGTTCGGTTATTGTCGTAGGTCCGGAATTAAAGATGCACGAGTGCGGTTTACCGAAGAATATGGCTGCCGAGCTTTATAAGCCTTTCGTTATCCGTAAATTGATCGAACGCGGTATCGTGAAGACGGTGAAATCTGCCAAGAAGATCGTTGACCGTAAGGAACCGGTTGTTTGGGATATTTTGGAGTACGTAATGAAAGGTCACCCGGTATTATTGAACCGTGCCCCGACATTGCACCGTTTGGGTATCCAAGCGTTCCAGCCGAAATTGATCGAGGGTAAGGCTATCCAGTTGCACCCGTTGGCATGTACGGCATTCAACGCCGACTTCGACGGTGACCAGATGGCTGTTCACTTGCCGTTAGGTAATGAGGCTGTTTTGGAAGCTCAAATGTTGATGTTGGCTTCACACAATATCTTGAACCCTGCGAATGGTGCTCCTATTACCGTACCTTCTCAGGATATGGTGCTTGGTTTGTATTATATTACCAAGTTGCGCAAGGGTACACAAGGCGAAGGTTTGACTTTCTATGGTCCGGAAGAGGCTACGATCGCTTACAATGAGAAGAAGTTGGATATCCATGCTCCGATCCATGTTTACGTGGAGGATTTGGATGCGAACGGTAACTTGGTGAAGACGATGGTAGAGACTTCTGTAGGTCGTTTGATGGTAAATGAGTTTGTTCCGAAAGAGATTGGTTATGTAAACGAGGTGTTGGGCAAGAAGTCTCTTCGTGACATCATCGGTCGGGTAATCAAGGCTTGTGGTGTGGCTCGTACCGCTCAGTTCTTGGACGATATCAAGAACTTGGGTTACTATATGGCATTCAAGGGTGGTTTGTCCTTCAACTTAGCGGACGTTCTGATCCCGCCTGAAAAGGATGAGTTGGTTCAGAAGGGATACGATGAGGTTGAGCAGATCATGGCTAACTATAATATGGGTTTCATTACCAACAACGAGCGTTATAACCAGATTATCGATACTTGGACACACGTTAATAGTAACTTGTCTAATATCTTGATTAAGCAATTGACGGCGGATAACGATGGATTCAACTCAATCTATATGATGATGGATTCCGGTGCCCGTGGTTCTAAGGAGCAGATTCGTCAGTTGTCCGGTATGCGTGGTTTGATGGCGAAACCGCAGAAGAGTGGTGCAGAAGGTGGTCAGATTATCGAGAACCCGATCCTTTCTAACTTTAAGGAAGGTTTGTCCGTGTTGGAGTACTTTATCTCTACTCACGGTGCTCGTAAAGGTTTGGCCGATACCGCTTTGAAGACTGCCGACGCCGGCTACTTGACTCGTCGTTTGGTTGACGTCTCTCACGACGTGATCGTAAACGAGGAAGACTGTGGTACATTGCGTGGCTTGGTTTGTACGGAATTGAAGAATAACGAGGAGGTGATCGCTTCCTTGTATGAGAGAATCTTAGGTCGTGTATCTGTTCACGATGTGATCCATCCGATTACGGGCGAGGTTATCGTTCGTTCCGGTGAGGAAATCCGTGAGGATGCCGCTAAGGCAATCCAAGACTCTCCGATCGAGAGCGTCGAGATTCGTTCCGTATTGACTTGTGAGTCTAAGAAGGGTGTCTGCGCTAAGTGCTATGGACGTAACTTGGCTACGAACCGCATGGTTCAGAAGGGTGAGGTTGTCGGTGTAATCGCCGCACAGTCTATCGGTGAGCCGGGTACACAGTTGACGTTGCGTACATTCCACGTCGGTGGTATCGCATCCAACATCGCTACAGAGAATAGTATTACATCTAAATATGATGGTATTTTAGAGATCGACGAGCTTCGTGCTGTTGAGGCGGTAGACGAGGTGAGCGGAAAGAAACATTTGGTAGTAGTAAGCCGTTTGGCTGAAATGCGCATTGTTGATCCGAACACGAAGATTGTGTTGTTGACTCATAATATACCTTATGGTTCTAAGTTGTTCTTCAACAACGGTGACTCAATTAAGAAGGGTGACGTGATCATCGAGTGGGACCCGTTCAATGCCGTAATCGTGTCAGAGGTTTCCGGTAAGATCGAGTTCGAGAGTTTGGTAGAGAACGTGACTTACAAGGTTGAGAGTGATGAGACTACCGGTTTGAAGGAGAAGATCATCATCGAGTCTAAGGATAAGACGAAGGCTCCGGCCGCTCATATCGTGGATGAGAATGGTAATTACTTGAAGAACTACTCTTTGCCGTTGGGCGCTCACGTCGTGAAAGACAATGGTGATGTAGTGAAAGCTGGTGAGGTTTTGGTTAAGATCCCTCGTGCCGTAGGTAAGGCCGGTGATATCACCGGTGGTCTTCCTCGTGTAACCGAGTTGTTCGAGGCTCGTAACCCGTCTAACCCTGCTCTCGTATCTGAGATCGACGGAGAGGTAGGATTCGGTAAGATCAAACGTGGTAACCGCGAGATCACCGTAACGTCTAAGTTGGGTGAGGTTAAGAAATATATGGTTCCTCTGTCTAAACAATTATTGGTTCAGGAGAACGACTATATCCGTGCGGGTATGCCGCTATCAGACGGTGCTACCACTCCTTCGGATATCTTGGCGATCAAAGGTCCGACGGCTGTACAGGAATATATCGTGAATGAGGTTCAGGATGTATACCGTCTACAGGGTGTGAAGATCAACGATAAGCACTTCGAGGTTATCGTTCGTCAGATGATGCGTAAGGTAGAGGTGGTTGATCCGGGAGATACTCGCTTCTTGGAGCAGCAGATTGTTGATAAGTTGGAGGTAATGGACGAGAACGATCGTATCTGGGGCAAGAAAGTTGTTACCGATCCGGGAGATTCTCAGACATTGCAGGCCGGACAGATCGTGACTGCACGTAAGTTGAGAGATGAGAATAGTATGTTGAAACGCCGTGATCTTAAGTTGGTCGAGGTACGTGACGCTATTCCGGCTACAGCCAACCAGATCCTTCAAGGTATCACACGTGCCGCTTTGCAGACGAACAGCTTTATGTCCGCCGCATCTTTCCAAGAGACGACGAAAGTATTGAACGAGGCTGCTATCAACGGGAAGGTAGATCGTTTGGAAGGTTTGAAAGAGAACGTTATCTGTGGTCACTTGATTCCTGCCGGTACCGGTCAGCGTGAGTTTGATAAGCTGATCGTAGGCGCAAAGGATGAGTTCGATCGTATCTTCGCTAATCGCAAGAACGTGGTTGATTTCAATGCCATGGACAAAGATGATGAAGAATAGGAACGTTTAATAAACTATAAAGAAAGGCCGGCAGAGCAATCTGTCGGCCTTTTTTGTTCTTCCTTATTTGCTTAATAAATGGATAAACTTTATTTTTGCGAGGTAACAAAGACCATAGATAAATACTGAGACATATAAGAAACATATAATAATCAATATCATGAAGAGAATTTTACTTTGTTTAATGGTGGCTTTATTTGCCACTGGTTGCTTATTCGCTAAAAACAACGATGAGAAAATGAATGTAATGTCTTATAACATCCGTTACGATAATTCGGGTGATAAGGATAATCAATGGAAATTCAGAAGAGATTTCGCTGCTGATTTAGTGAAATTCTATGAGGCGGATGTGTTCGGTGCGCAAGAGGTCTTGAATAATCAGCTGAATGATTTGCTTAATCGTTTACCGGAATACGCTTATGTGGGTGTTGGTCGTGAGGATGGCAAGACGAAAGGGGAGTACGCTCCGATTTTCTATCGTAAGGATCGTTTCTCCGTTGAGAAAAGCGGTAATTTCTGGTTAGCCGAAGATATAAATGCCATTGGTAAGAAAGGTTGGGACGCCGCATGCGAGCGCGTAGCTACTTGGGCGATCTTGAAAGATAAGAATACGGGAAAGAAATTCTTCTTCTTGAATACGCACTTGGATCATATGGGGAAAGTGGCTCGTCATGAAGGAGCTTCATTGGTGCTGGAGCAAGCGAAGAAATTATCCGAGAATTTGCCTATAATCGTGACTGGCGATTTCAATGCCGTGCCTTCTGATGAGCCGATACAAGTATTGACTAATCCGAGTGATCCTCGTCATTTGACTCATTCCCGCACGATCGCAGGGTTTATTTACGGCCCGGAATGGACATTCCATGATTTTGGAAAGATCCCTTACGACAAGCGTGAATGGATTGATTATATCTTCGTGAAAGGGAATATCAAGGTATTGCGTCATGGTGTATTGACTGAAACGTTGAATAACCTGTTCCCATCCGACCATTGCCCGGTAATCAGTACGTTGATACTCGAATAAAAAAGCTTTGTGTGTATGGGGAAAGTAGACGTATTGAAGGAAACTACCCCGCTTTCATCAGAAGATTGCTTCTTGGTCATGCAACGCCCGAAATCGGGGTTTAATTTTCCGTTACATGTACACATGGAGTTTGAGTTGAACTATCTGGAGAATGCCGCTGGCGCTATTCGGATAGTTGGCGATTCGGTCGAGGAAATCGATGATCTGGATTTGGTGTTGATCGCGGGAGGAACGAAGCATGCTTACTCGAACCATAAGTGTCCGTGTAATGGGATCTTTGAGATAACGATACAATTTCATAAATCGTTATTTGATAGCTTAATCAATAGACGGCATTTCAAGACCATGAAGGATATGTTTGATAACGCTTCCAGTGGTCTTGTTTTCAGCCGGGAAATGATACTTGGCATTCAAGATAAATTAAGAATGTTGTCGAACGATAACAAGCCGGATTCTTTCAAGAACCTGTTGCGTTTGGTCGAGATTCTTAAGATTCTATCTTTGGATAAAGCAGCCCGTCGGTTGAATGCCGTGAACACGGTAAAGAACTATAATAATAACGATACCGATCGTTTAGATAGTATCATGTTATATTTACACGAAAATTATCAAAAACGTATCACCTTGTCGGAAGTGGCTAAGTTAACAAATATGAGCGATGCCTCATTGATGCGTTTCTTGAAGAAGTGGACGGGAAAGACATTTATCGATAACTTGAACGAGATCCGGGTAGCTGAGGTGGTATGCCGTTTGACCGATACAAGTGACAGTATTTCTGAAATATGTTACAGGTGCGGTTTTAATAATCTATCGAATTTCAACCGGGTATTCAAACGGCGTAGGGGGAGTACCCCTACAGAGTACAGGGAGAAATATTCCCGTTCGAGGTTTATAATTTAAAACATGATTTAAAGCATGTTTACATTGATTTGTGTCAAGTGTTGATGATATAGTATTATTTATTGCACATATAGTATTTGGTGGTCTTTGCTAAAGCCCTTACTTTTGTAAAGTTCAAGTGAAAGAGATTAGCACTTAGACAAAACAAACCTTAACTAAAACGCCAAAACCAATTATATCAAACACAAAAGGTATTTTTACATTGGTCTAAAGAATTGAGAATTAAAAACACAACTAGAAAACGACTGCCTGAGAAGGTAGTCGTTTTTGCATTTATAGTCTTCAACCCCTTTGTAACCCGGAATAAATATGTATATTTGTCTTCGCAATTTTTAATCACCATAAATTTAAAAGAAGAAAGTATGGAAAACAACAAACCTGCCAATAACGAGATTCAGATCGAGTTATCTGAAGAGATGGCACAAGGAACTTACGCCAATTTGGCTATTATATCTCATTCAAGCTCTGAATTTATCCTAGATTTTATCCGGGTGGTTCCGGGAGCTCCTAAGGCACAAGTCAAAAGTCGCGTAATCTTAACTCCGGATAACGCTCAACGTTTGTTATTCGCTTTGCAAGACAATATCAAGAAATTTGGGGAGCAACTTCAAGCAGGAAATAATAATAACAAAACAGCTAATTTTGAGGACTTCGCAGGTCCGACAGGAGAGGCTTAATAGATTTGTTTTCAGCCATAGAAAGAGTACTTTTCTACAAGAGTAGGGGAGTACTCTTTTATTGTTGGGATGGCTCGTTTACATTGAAAAACCTTGATGCCTATTCTTAGATGCTTACAATGGGCATTCTAAGGTGTTAAGAATGCCTGTTATAAACACCTGAGAATGCCCATCGTAAAGAATACCCTATCTCTCTATCCTAAAGATTAGATAATCCCATCAATATTTTCTTCAATACGGTTTGCGCGGAGATCTCACGGTTCGCGGCCTCGGGGATTACGATACTTTGCGGACTCTCTATCACGTCATCGGTAACGATCATATTGCGACGAACCGGCAAGCAATGCATGAAATAAGCGTTATTCGTAAGTGCCATTTTCTCTGCGTCTACGGTCCAGCTACGATCTGTGCTGATTACTTGTCCGTAATTCGGATCTTTATAAGCGGACCAGTTCTTTGCGTAAATGAAATCCGCTCCTTCAAAAGCCTTCTTCTGATCGTATTCCACTTTAGCGTTGCCTACGAATCTAGGATCAAGCTCATAACCTTCCGGATGAGTGATAACAAACTCATAATCTGTAGCGTTCATCCATTCGGCAAAGCTGTTTGGAACGGCTTGCGGCAATGATTTCGGATGAGGAGCCCAAGTCATGACTACCTTCGGACGAGCTGTTTTCTTATATTCCTCTATCGTGATCAAGTCGGCGAAACTTTGCAACGGATGGCGTGTCGCCGCTTCCATGCTAAATACCGGCCGGTCGGAATGCTCGATGAACTGACTCAATATCTTTTCGTTATAATCATCTTCTTTATTCTCAAAGCGTGCGAAAGAACGGACCCCGATCACATCGCAGTAACAGCCCATTACAGGAACAGCTTCCAGCAAATGCTCCGGTTTATCACCATCCATGATAACACCTCGCTCTGTTTCCAGCTTCCATGCACCTTGGTTAACGTCCAAAACGATCGTGTTCATACCTAAGTTCATGGCAGCCTTTTGGGTGCTTAAGCGGGTACGTAGGCTTGAGTTGAAAAATATCATCAACAACGTCTTGTTTTTTCCCAGTTCACTAAACTGGAAACGATCTTTCTTGATCTCGAAAGCTTCATTAAGCGCTTGTTTCAAGTCACCTAAATCCTGTACGCAAGTGAAATGTCTCATATCTGTTACAATAATATTTTGTTAAAGGCAAAGATAATGACTACTTGTCAATTATCCTTTAGAAAGACCAAGGAATTGTTTAAGAGATCGTATCCGGAGGTGTTATGGGTAGTTTGAAACTGAAGGTAGAACCTTTCCCTTCCTCCGAGTTCACCCAGATGGTACCTCCCATGGCGGTGACCAGACCTTTACAGATCGAAAGCCCTAACCCGGTGCCCGGCTGGAATTCGTTCAATTGCACGAATCGTTCGAAGATATGTCCCAGTTTGTCCTTCGGGATGCCGTTACCTGTATCGGACACGTAAAATTGCACGCTGACCGGATACAACGATTGGTATCCGAAATGAATTTCTCCTTTCTCCGTATATCGGAGGGCGTTAGAAAGTAGTTTTTTCAAGATAAGCATAAGCTTATGTTTATCCGTGTGAAGAGATACGTTTGGAGAATCATCCAAGATTAACCGTACGTTTTTGGATATGCGGGGAGAGGCGTATTCGTATACATCGTGCATGATAGCGAGCGGATTTACATCCTCATATGACCAATTGATCGTATTGGACTCGATTCTGGACATCTCGAGCGTGTCATTGATTAATTCGAGCAAAGCCGTGTTATTTTCTTTAATCATGGAAATATACTGTTCACGCATTTCCGGATCATCTTCCAGTCCTAACATATCGGAGAAGCCGACGATGGCATTTAGCGGAGTCCGGATCTCGTGCGTCATATTTGCCAGAAACGTAGATTTCAATAGGGAAAGATCCTTGGATTTCTGATGATCCGCGATAGCTAGCTCGTCGTTTTCCTTTTCGATAATGCTACCTATAATGACATGTGGGGTGCCGCTTTCATCAATATCCATGCTTTTACCCGATATTTCATACATCTTATAAGTCCCGTCTTGATTCCTCAGGTGGAAGGTGACGTTGTGAGACGATAATTTCTCGTCCCGGATTTTATTGAACAGATAGAAGAAATCCAAACTATCCTCGGGCTTACGTACGGATGATAAAGCCCTGCATATAAACCTGTTTTTATCTAATAGAGTATTGGTCGTGCCGTAGAATTGAAAACAGCGGTTACAATGCCTTTTGTCGCAAGTGGAGAAACGGTCGAAGCTGAATGAGTAAGCGGCTAATTTACCGTCTTCCAACGCTTGCCGCATCAATATCCGGCTCTCGTTCAATTGTCCCATCAATAGTTTATTTTCCCTGTCAGTTTCTTTTTCTCCCTGCTGCGTAAGCCAAAGCGTATACCCGCTAAGCCCCTGTTCATCGGTATAGATGGGTTCTACTTTAAACGTGACGGGCTCTTCGCATATAATTGCGTCACCTTTTCTTAAAGATGACTTCAAGGAATCGGTTAGTACGATGTTATTAAATAGATGTTCTATAATAAAGTCATGCTTATCCGCCAAGGAAAAATGAGCGAACATCGCCTTATTCAAGTCTATCAGATTTCCTTCCGTATCATAGATAGCCCCTCCTAAAGGACAGGAATAGAATGTATTTGAAACTAAAGTGTTGAAAATATTTGAATCTATTACTGTTGACATTATTCGTTTAGATTTAAGTGTTGTTCAAGAAGAAAGAGACAGGCGAGTTCCTATATTCTCGTCTGCCCGTCTCCTTCTATGATGTATTTATAAGTCGTTAATTCAGGAAGCGCCATCGGTCCCCGGGCATGTAGCTTTTGGGTACTGATTCCGATCTCCGCCCCGAATCCGAATTGGGCCCCATCAGTAAAGGCGGTAGATACATTTGCGTATACGCAAGCGGCATCTACCAATTGCTGGAAGCGCCGGATAGTTTCCGGATCTTCGCTGATTATGCTTTCGCTATGTTTTGAACTGTAGCGGGCGATATGTGATAGAACCTCGTCTAAAGAGGATACGGTACGGATACTCATTTTGTAATCGAGGAACTCGGTACCGAAACTGTTTTCGTTAGCCTGTTGTAAAAGCGTCTCCGGATAATGTTCGGATAGAGCGGCATAAGCCGGTTCGTCCGCATAAATGATTACGTTGCTGTCCGGAAGCTTTTCACAGATATACGGAAGATCAGATAGACGTTCTCGGTGGATGATTAAGCAATCCAAGGCATTACATACGCTGACCCTCCGTGTCTTTGCGTTATTTACGATCTCACGTCCCTTGCCTTTATCTCCGGAGCGATCAAAATAGGTATGACAGATACCAGCGCCAGTCTCGATCACCGGAACTTTCGCATGTTCCCGGACAAAGTGAATCAAGGAACTGCTTCCACGAGGAATGATTAAGTCAACCAAGCCGACCGCTCCCAGTAATTCCGCCGTAGCCTCTCGATCCGGAGGTAGTAAAGTGCATACAGCCGGATTTATACCCTGACGCTCCAATACAGAATGGATGATGCGTACCAAGGCTCGGTTAGAGAAGTCCGCATCCGATCCACCCTTTAGTACGCAAACATTACCGCTTCGGAAACATAAGGAAAAAACATCGAAGGTAACATTCGGACGAGCCTCATAGATCACGCCGATCACCCCGAAAGGCACGGTTACTTTTCGGATAACCATTCCGTTCGGGCGGATAGTCTCACTCAAGACCTTATTTAATGGAGAAGGTAATGTCGATACATTCTCCATATCGGCGGCGATACCTTGTAGCCTTTCCTCTGTTAATTTCAGCCGGTCGTATTTCGGGTTCGCTGGGTCCATACGTTCCAGATCTTGGCGATTCGCGGCGAGTACCTCCTCCGTATGAGTCCGTAGAACCTGCGCTGTCTCCTTTAAGATCCCGATAATCGTTTGATCCGATAGCGTTATCAATTGTTTAGCCGCATCCGATGCCTGTCGCAGCATATCTTTTACATTCATACTTTTTAATCCAGATATAGATAATCATAATGTATAAGCGGTTTTAAATCCCGTTGCCCTATTTGCTTACGTGCTTCCTCGCTGTCATAGGCGGTACAGCCTACGCCGATTTGCACGCCTTCCTCATTCATTATCTTTACGATATCATCTTTTTCGAAATCACCCTCGATGCGGGTTACTCCAACCAATAATACGCTAGTCGCTTTCGGGGCGGTCAATGCCTCCTCGGCTCCTTTATTGATATGTATTTCCCCTTTGGCGAAACCCTCGGAGTGGGCGATCCATTTCTTTACGCTGCTGACGGGTTTCGAGGCCGGAATGAAACGGGTGCAGACCGTGTCGCTATCCACCGCCAATAACATCGGAAGGATATTATCCTTTTTGCCGTTGGCGATGATAACCGCAATACCTTCGTCCGCCACTTTTTGGGCGATATGACATTTCGTCAACATACCTCCCCGTCCAAAGGATGATTTGCCAGTCTGTACATATTCCGACAAATCTGTTTTCCCACATTCGATTTCCCGGATCACGGAACTATCCGGGTCCGACGGATTTCCATTGTAAATCCCGTCTATATTACTGAGAATCACCAAGGCATCCATTCCCATCATCGTAGCGATCAAGCCGGATAACTCATCATTATCCGTGAACATCAACTCGGTTACGGATATCGTATCATTCTCATTTACGATGGGGATCACCTTGTTTTCAAGCATTACCTCCATGCAATGCTTCTGGTTCAGGTAATGCGTACGACTCCCGAAATTCTCTTTTGTAGTAAGCACTTGCCCGCAAGTCATGCCATGCTCCCGGAATAACTCGTAATACCGGTTGATCAACTTGGCCTGTCCTACCGCCGAATACAGTTGCCGGGCTGATACGGGATCCAGCTTTTTGCCGGCCTTTATCTCGCTTCGTCCAGAAGCCACGGCACCGGAGGAGATCAAGACGATCTCCATACCTTGCCGGTGCAAGTCCGCTACTTGGTCAACCAACGCGGACATGCGGGTGATATCTAGCGTCCCATCCTTGCGGGTCAGGACATTGCTTCCTATTTTTACAGCGATCCTTTTCAAGAAAGTTATGATTTATTATTTATTATCTTTATCCCGGATCTCTACCCGTCGGATCTTTCCGCTGATTGTTTTCGGCAGTTCGTCCACGAATTCGACAACACGGGGATATTTGTAAGGAGCGGTGACACGTTTCACGTGATTTTGCAATTCTTTGACCAAGGCATCACCCGCTTTATCCTTATAATCCTTCGCCAATACGATCGTGGCCTTTACTACCTGTCCGCGGATCTCGTCGGGGACACCGGTGATAGCACATTCCACTACCGCAGGGTGAGTCATCAAGGCACTTTCCACCTCGAACGGCCCGATACGATAGCCTGAACTCTTGATCACGTCGTCCGCGCGGCCAACGAACCATAAGTAACCATCCTCGTCACGCCAAGCCACGTCTCCCGTGTAATACAGGCCATCGTGCCAAGCTTCCCGGGTACGTTCTGCGTCCCGGTAATATTCCTTGAATAACCCGATAGGCTTGCCATTTGTTGTGTGGATCACGATCTGTCCTTGCTCGCCATCCTCCGCACGGCTTCCGTCCGGACGCAATAAATCGACATCGTACTGCGGGTTGGGAACACCCATAGAGCCCGGTTTCGGCTCCATCCACGGGAAAGTGGCGACTGTCAGCGTAGTCTCTGTCTGGCCGAAGCCTTCCATCAATTTAATGCCGGTCAACTTATAGAACGTGTCGAACACGGCGGGGTTCAAGGCCTCGCCGGCGATCGTACAATATTGTAAAGATGATAAATCGTATTTAGTCATATCCTCACGAATTAAGAAACGGAAGATCGTAGGAGGAGCGCAAAGCGAGGTGATCCGGTAATCCTGTATCATCTGCAACATATCAGCAGGCGTGAATTTCTCGTGGTCGTAAACAAATACGGTCGCTCCGGCGATCCATTGCCCATATAGCTTACCCCAAACTGCCTTGCCCCAGCCCGTATCCGCGATCGTCAGGTGAAGGCTGTCCTTATGCAAGTTGTGCCAGAAACTACCGGTCACGATATGCCCCAGCGGATACGTAAAGTCGTGGGCCACCATTTTCGGGTTTCCAGTCGTACCGGAGGTGAAATACATCAAAGAGATATCGTCATTGCTATTTGGGTGAGACGGGCGGACGAAAGGAGCGGCGTTTTGGATACCCTGTTGGAAATCCTCGAAACCTTCCGGTATTTCCGGCCCTACGGATACAACACTTTTTACGGTCGGTGAGTCCGGCAAAGCCTCTATGATATGTTTCGTTATCACTTCCTCTCCGGCGCAAACGATCATCTTGATATCGGCGGCATTCGCACGATAAACGATATCTTTCTTGGTCAGTAAGTGTGTAGCCGGTATCACGACAGCCCCTAATTTATGCAATGCGATGATAGAGAACCAGAACTCATAACGACGTTTGAGTAT
>OGXE01001818.1_pt1 | contig 17241 bp, 9 predicted proteins | sample 1576181 | NCBI WGS metagenome assembly OGXE01 (sample SAMEA3541478, study PRJEB24748) | human gut metagenome | biome: human gut; feature: human-associated habitat; material: faeces | place: China | collected 2012 | reverse complement strand
GGCGGCGCCCGAGCTTGTCGGCGATCGTCGACCAGAGCGGCTGGATGGCGAGCGCACACACCGGGGTCGCCGCGAGGAGAATGCCGGTCTGGGCCGCGCTGAGGCCGAGGCTCGTGTAGTGAGCGGAGAGAAACGGCGAGTACACGCCCGCGCAGACCCAGTAGAGTACGTTCGCGAAGAACAGCGAAGTCATGCTTGCGTTTGTCTTGGCGTTGTGCATCGTGCTTCTCCCTTCTTGCTCGCCGGGTGCCTGTCTGGGCTTCGAAGTGATTCACCATCTAGCGTGAAACGGAGTTGCGAGGCGTTGAAACAATGTTCTGTTGTTTCATCGTTTTCGTGCCGTTGTTTCACGGCTCATAAGATAGCAGCTCAAGCTGAGATTGCGCCGAGGAAGTACCGGTTTACCGTGAACGGTAGGAAATCAGCGGTGAAACGCTATTTCACCGCTGATGAAACATTTTGCTTATTTTTCACCTCTCTTGACCTAAGATACAAAGCAAGCTAGGACCAAGGAGTAACCATGGATAAGACAGGGGATGTGCTCAGCCACATCTGCGCGGTCATGAGCAGCCTATCCCCCTCGGAGAAGGCAATCGCAACGTATGTGCTCGACCACCCGTCGGATGTCGCAACGATGACCGTCCGCGAACTCGCTGCAGAAACCGGTACGTCACCGGCGTCTGTTTCGAGATTCGCAAGGACGCTTGACTACCGAACCTATTCGGACATGCGTCTGGCGCTCGGCATATCCATCAGCAGGGCATCCGGCGAAGAAAAGGCCACGGACGGCAGGATTACTCTGGACGACGTCGAGGGCTCCATCAAGTACGTCCTGTCTCACAAGGTCAAGGAGCTCTCCCAAACCGCCTCGCTCATTGACTCCGATGACTTTTCGGCAGTCGTCAATCTGCTCCACAACGCCAACCTCGTCCTGATCGCGGGCGTCGGCAACTCGATTAACATGGGCGTAAACGCGGCGTTCAAGCTCTCGCAGGTTGGAGTCAGAGCGTTTTGCCCCAGTACCACCGAAGCCATGGTCTCCGTCGCAACCAGCCTCAAGGAGAATGACGTTCTGCTCGTCATTTCGACGTCCGGATACTCGAAGCGCCTCGTCAACATATTCGACTCTGCCGAGGATTCGAACACCCCCATCATCATGATCACAGACAACCCGGATACGCCGCTCGCGAAGCGTGCCACGCATATCATCCGAGCCATCTCGCGAGATCAGGCCATCACCGGAACCGAGATCGCCTTCTCGCACAGCTCGATCAACTTCGTCATCGAGCTGCTGTTCCTCTTCCTGACCTCTTGCTGGGATGACCCGGTAGAGTTTAACAGGATCATCTCGAAGAATCTCATGGGAGACAAGCAATACAGCTAGGACGACGCACGCCGGCGCACCGATGCCCAGACCGAAACGGGAGGACCCCTTGATAAAGCTCATCCTCGCAGACATGGATGGGACCCTGTTGCCGTTTGGCTCAAGGGTCGTATCGGAGCGCACGCACAGCGCGATTCTTTCGGCGCTCGATGCGGGCATCGCGTTCGGCCCCGCAAGCGGGCGCGACTACGCCGACCTGGCCGATGCCTTTGACGGCGACGCGCGCTGTTTCTCGACCGGCATCATGGCCAACGGAAAGAAGGTCTTCTCCAGCGGCGAACTCGTGTTCAAAAAGACGCTCTCGACGGAGGCCCTCGTCAAGCTCGATAGCGCTGTACGCCCCTACGCGGGGACGTCACTCTGGCTAGTCGCCGATGTCGATGAGACAGGCAAGCGCTGCGAGCAGTTCCTCTGCGCCGTCGAGCCTGGCGACGAATTCGCCCTGGAAGTCGTTAAGGACTCCGGAAGAGACATGGCGCTCGGAGACGTGCCCACGAACCGTGACGTCATAACCGCCGGCATCTTCGTCAACGTCAGCTCCGCCCCGACGGAAGTCGTTCGGAGTCGATGCAAGGAAGCCTGCCCAGAACTTGATTTCCCCTCGCCCGTCCCATTCTTCCTCGATGTTGTTCCGGCTGGCTGGAGCAAGGTAAACGGACTCGACGCGCTTCTCGGCAGCCTTGGGGTCACGCTGGACGAGGTCGCTTTTATCGGAGACTCGGAAAACGACGTGACGCTCCTCGAAAAGGTGCCGAACTCCTACGCAGTCGCGGGCGCGATGCCAGAGGCGAAGGCCGCGGCCCATCACCTGATCGGGAACGCAGCCGAGGACTCCGTCGCGAAGCTCATCGAACAGATTGTCCAGCAGCGAGGCTAGGGTTCCGCCAGCGTGGCATGCGCCGCGTGCCTCGTCATCCGTTCGTGGCGCGCTACCTCGTGACGATCCAGAGCGTGGCCATCGTCGCGACGCCGATGCCTACGATGAGCGCGGCCCACAGGACGCGGCCCACAGGACGCGGACCACGGGGTTCATGTCGCCCGTCACCACCATGTCGTTCGCGTGCCAGAACCAGCTCTCGTTTCCCTTGCGCATGATGCACTCCCTTAGCCTCGATTACGCCATCTATGGCCGAGCAATCGCAGGTCACGTGCCATAGATTTGCCCTACGCCCAGCTTTCAGTTCTGTAAGGCGGCGGGAGCCTGTGCGAGGCCCCGAGTCCTGAGGCCGTTGCAATGAAAATGGGAATCAAGAGGCACGCATCAATCATATGGGTTCCTTTCGAGGGCGATGGCAAACGAAGCATCCATCATATAATGGAGCGACGCAACCAGAGAGGTCACCCATGGAATTTTATGCAAGCTGCCCGGAGGGCTTTGAATCCGCACTCGCCGACGAGCTCAAGCGGCTCGGGCTTTCGCATGTCCGCCGCCTGAAGGGCCGCGCTACGTTTGAGGGCGAGCTTGAGCAGGGCTATCGCGCGTGCCTGTGGTCGCGCCTGGCCAGCCGCGTGTTTGTGGTGCTCGGACGCTTTGAGGCACAGGATGCCGACGAGCTGTACGATGCCGTTTACGACATTGCCTGGGAAAACATCGTCCGCCGCGGCGCCACCATTGCCATCACTGCCCGTGGTGTGACCGAGCAGCTGCGCAACACGCGCTTCTCTGCCCTGCGCGCCAAGGACGCATTGTGCGATCGCCTGGCCGAGACCACGGGCCGTCGCGCCGATGTCGATGCTGCCGACCCCGATGTCCACCTGCTGCTTTCGCTACGCCAGCGCCGTGCGAGCATAAGCCTAGACCTTTCGGGCGACCCGCTGTTCAAGCGCCTGCCGCCCGCCGCGACTCGAGCCGGCGAGGGCGCGCACGTGTTGCGCCCCGACTACGCCGCCCTGGTGCTGGCACAGGTTGGCTGGACCGCGCTGTGCGAGCGCGAGCTGACGGCCGACGACTACGAAAACGAGGCCCTGCCCACGCTGATCGATGCCTCGTGCGCCGGTGGTGGCCTGTTGCTGGAGGCCGTGAACATTCTGACCGACCGCGCCCCGGGAGCTGCACGCGAGCGCTGGGGCTTTGAGGGCTGGCAGCTGCACGATGCCGCCCTATGGGAGCAGCTGCTTGCCGAGGCACGTGAGCGCGAGGCGGCAGCGCGCGAGCGCCAGGCGCGCATCGTGGCCGTGGATGTTGACCCCGCCGCCCGCAAGACCGCTGAGCGCATGGTTAAATGTGCCGGCTACAAGCGCTTTGTCGATTTTTGCGCCGCCAAGTCCGCCACCGTACTGGACCACGCGGGCGCTGTCGCCGGCGCCGCCGTGGTCGCAGACACCACCGAGACGCCGCTTTCGCTCATGCACGACGCCATGACGCTGGTCGGCGAGCTGCGCCGCGCACCCGAGCTCGCTTCGGCACCGGTCGCCGCGCTCACCCGCGATGGATTGCTGGCCCGCGCGCTCCACGCCGAGCCCGCGCACTCAATTGCCGTCATGCCCAACAACGAGGAGGCGACTATTGAGGTTTGGCCCTCGCTCGACCACGCCGCCGCGGCATTTGAAGCTGCGACCAGCGCGAATGCCGAAGAGCAGGCCGCGGATGCCGAAGATGAAGCCGCCAACACCCCCATGCCCGAACCTGCCGCTACGCTCGACCTGGGCGACGGCAAGCCGCTGCCCGTGCTCATCCCCGAGTCCGAGCAGTTCGCCAACCGCCTGCGCAAGAACGCACGCCTGCGTCGCAAGTGGGCAAAGCGCGAGGGCGTGAGCTGCTACCGCGTCTACGATGCCGACCTGCCCGACTACTCCGCCGCCATCGACCTGTACGAGGGCTGCCCGCAGACGCCGGGCCGCTGGCTTGTCATCGCCGAATACGCCGCGCCCAAGACCATCGACCCCGCGCTGGCCCAGGCCCGCATGCTCGATATCTTGGCCATCGCGCCGCGTATCTTGGATGTTCCGGCCGAGCACGTGCACGCCAAGGCCCGCATGCGTTCGCGCGGCGGCTCGCAGTACGGCAAGCAGGGCGCCGGCAAGGGCGGATCGGGCGAGCGTGCCAACATCGCGCGCCGTCGCCTGCCGCTTATCGAGGAAGGCGGTCTTACCTTTGCCGTCAACTTTGACGACTACCTGGACGTGGGCATCTTCTTGGACCACCGCGTCACGCGCAATTTGGTGCGCGAGCACGCCAAGCAGGCGCGCCGCTTCCTCAACCTGTTCGCCTACACCGGCACCGCCACCTGCTATGCGGCAGACGGCGGCGTCGAGGAGACCGTGACGGTCGACCTCTCCAACACCTACCTGGACTGGGCCGAGCGCAACATGCGCCAGAACGGCTTTGTGGGACCGCAGCACCACTTTGTGCGCGACGACGTGCTCGCCTGGATTCGCGACCAGCGCCAGACGCGCAACCGCTGGGACCTGATCTTTGTCGACCCGCCCACGTTCTCGAACTCGTCCAAGATGGGCCGTCGCACCTGGGATGTTCAGCGCGACCATGTTGAGCTTTTGGCCGGCGTATCGCGCCTGCTCACACAGGGCGGCCACGCCATCTTTAGCTGTAACCTGCGCGGCTTCCGCCCCGAAACGCGTAAGCTCGCGCGCGCGGGCGTCGTGCTGGAGGACATTACGGCGCAGACCATCCCCGAGGACTTCGCGCGCAACCAGAAGGTGCACCATTGCTATATCGTGCGCCGCCTGCCCATCGAGGACGCCATGGCCGAAGCTGGCTTTAGCGCCGAGGAGATTGCCGAGCGAACCGAGGAGCTGCGCAACCCCGAGGCCCGCAAGCCTCGCGCGGCAGCGCCCGCGCACGCGCAGGCCGGCAACGGCAAGTCCAACTTTACCGGCAAGCCCTCCCCCGCCGGTAAGCCCAAAAAGAAGAAGTTCTACGCCAGCAGGCCCAAGGGCAAGTAACAAAAATGCGATGGAATACGGACTGTTTTGCCTGGAATTAGGCAAATTTAGACCGTATTTCACCGCAACTCATATTGGGATGGCGGATGCCGACCTACCCCTGGGTGACCAATCGGTAGCCGATACCCACATGCGTCTGGATATAGCGCGGATGCGCGGGGTCGGACTCGATCTTCTTGCGCAGCGTACCCATAAAGACACGCAGGCTCGCTAGGTCGCTCTTAGTTGCCGTGCCCCAAATCTCGTGCAGGATAAACTGGTGCGTCAGCACCTTGTCGGCGTTATGCGCCAGCAGGCACAGGAGCTTGTACTCGATCGGTGTCAGATGCAGTTCCTCGCCATCCATCGTGGCGATGCCGGCATCAAAATCGATATGCAGCTCGCCGGTATCGAACGAGCCCTCGGAGGCAACACCGCCCGTCTGCGCATACGAAAGGCGCCTGAGCGTCGTGCGAATGCGCGCGAGCAGCTCCTCGACCGAAAACGGCTTGGTCAGGTAGTCGTCGGCGCCGGCATCGAGCGCGCGAATCTTGTCCGCGTCCTCGCTGCGCGCCGAGACCACGATGATCGGCATGCCCGACCACGCGCGCACCGACTCCACCACCTTGACGCCGTCCATATCGGGCAGGCCCAAATCGAGCAGCACAATGCTCGGCGCCTGCGACGAGGCGGCGGCGATGGCAGCGTGGGCGGTCTCCACAGCCATATGGCGCAAACCGTGCGCCTCGAGCGCGGCGACGATAAGGTTGCGGACGGCAGGATCGTCCTCAACGACCAAGATGAGCGGTTTCACGGCAGAGTTCGGCACAGCGCTACTCCTTATCAAACGAAATATCGGCGGCGGGAAGCTCAATCGTAAAGACAGAGCCGTGCGGGGCCGCCGCGGCAACCTCTATGCTACCGCCATGTGCCAGCGCAATGGAGCGACAGAGCGAAAGCCCCAAGCCCACGCTGCGGCAGCTGTCGGCCAGGCCATGGTTGGCGGTGTAGAACGACTCAAAGATTCGCTCGCGGTCCTCGGGCGCAATGCCCGGGCCATCATCAGCAACCGAGCACGCCACGCATCCATCATGGACGCCAATCGAGATTACGATATGCGAGCCCGCAGGCGTATAGGCGATGGCGTTGTTCACCAGATTGACCACCAGCTGCACCATCAGGCGCGCGTCGACGTTGACGAGCGCCGGCTCATCGCACGCCACTACCTTAAGGTCATGCTCGCGCACAGCCGGATTTACATGACGCAGCGCCTCCTCGACGATATCGTCCATGAGCTCGAGCGTGGTCGACAGGTGCATGCCGCCGCCCTCGAGCTTGGTGATGGCGAGCAGATTCTCGACAGTGGCGTTGAGCCATTGCGCGTCCGAGCGAATGGATAGGAGCATGCCGCGGCGTGTCTGGTCGTCGAGCACGGCCGTGCCGGTCGAGCCCTGGTCGAGTAGCACATCGGCATTACCCGAAATACTGGTAAGCGGCGTGCGCAGGTCGTGCGAGATGGAGCGCAGCAAGTTGGCACGCAGCTGTTCGTTTTTGGCGAGCACCGCCGCTTCCTCGCGAGCCTCCATGGCGCGGGCGCGATCGAGCGCCAGCTCGCCTTCGCTCACGATGGCATCGGCAAGCGTCCGCTCCTCGGGCGTCAGCGCATCGGGCTCGGCGACAATGGCGAACACCCCCACCACCGAGGCGGGATCGCCCGCGCGCACCATGGTGTCACCCGAGCGCACGGTCAGGTATATGCCGTAGAACGCCGAGCCACCATAGGTGGCATCGAGCGGCGTTCCCACATAGGCGGACGCCGAGAGCCGCGGCGGCATCTGCGGCGCCAGCTGGTGCACCGGCGCAACGTCGCCCACGGCCGTGTACGTCGTGCGCGGCAGCAGGTCATCGTCGTCGGCATCGGCGCTATACCACACGACCGGACAGTCCGAAAGACGCGCCAGTTGCGTTGCCATAGCATGCACAATCTGTTGCTGATCGCCGCACCGCTGCAGCATGCGGTTGGTCTCGAGCACCATCTGCGTGCGACGGTCGCTGGCGGCAGCCTGCGCCAAGGCGCGGCGCAGGGCCAGCGCAATCGAGCTCGACACGAGCGAGACCACAAACATGATAAAGAACATGCCGGGATAGACGCGGTCGATGAGCGACAGCGAGTAGCGCGGGTCGACAAACAAATAGTTGTAGAGCGCCACGGCGGCAGCCGAGCTCAGTAGGCAATACAGGCGGCTCCAGGTAAAGAATGCGCACAGCTGAACGGCGAACACATAGACGATCATGATGCTCGGCGCGAGACCCGGACGGTCGAGCAGCGCGCCCACAATCGTCGCCGCGACCAGCAGTTGCGTTCGGGGCGGACAGGCACGATATATCCTTCACGAAAAGCGGCTTCGGCAATGGCTGCCTCATTCTCGCGGATGGTTACGGGAGCATCGCAGGAGAGTTTCAGCACACATGACTTCTCACAAAGTGCGGGGCAGATACGTCCCGTAAATTCGGGGAAATCATTCGTCTCGTTCAGTACTTGATAGGCTTCGCGCCATTTTCCTTTGCAGAGTGCGTCTTGAAACTCCGGTTGCTTGTTGCCCAACGGACATGCCCAATGGCAAAAAGGTACACCGCATTCCATACAGCGTGAGGCTTGGAGCTTGCGGTCGTGACTGTTCAGCGTCTGTTCCACCTGGCTGAAATCTGTGATACGTTCGTGTATCGGACGGTAGCCCGCTTCTTGGCGGGGGATATTTAAGAATGCTTTTGAATCGCCCATGATTGATAAATTGAGAATTAAAAATTGAAAATTAAGAAATAATACTCAGAGAATCGAAAATTAAAAAGAACGTGGAATTTGTAAGTACGCACTATTCTGTATTTTTTAATTCTCAATTCTCAATTTTTAATTTAATAGTCTCTTTGCATATCCGCAATCTTCTGTTGCAGCTTCTTCATCTGTTCTTCTTGCAGCACTTTCTTGTACTCGATAGGGACTACTTGGATAAACTCGTCTACGTAGTGCGTCCAGTCATCGAGTAGGATGCGCGCCAGTTTGGAACCGGTGTAGAGATAATGCTGGCGGATGAGTTCGTGCAACTCCTTGCGGTATGAGGTTTCTTCAATGAGGCTTAGTTCCACCATTTCCATGTTACAGAAGTAGTCGAAGTTTCCGTCTTTGTTCCAGACGTAGGCCACACCACCGGACATACCTGCGGCAAAGTTACGTCCCGTCTGTCCGAGCACCACTACACGTCCGCCGGTCATGTATTCGCAGCAATGGTCACCCACACCCTCTACAACGGCTATTGCACCGGAGTTGCGGACGGCAAAGCGTTCGCCTACGCGACCGTTGATATATACTTCGCCGCTGGTTGCACCATACAGAAGGGTGTTTCCGGCAATTGTGTTCTTCTCGGCCTCGAAGTTGCTGCGTACAGGGGGTAGTACGGCGATACGTCCGCCACTCAGCCCTTTGCCCAGATAGTCATTGGCCTCACCTTCCAGCTTGAAGTTGATACCCGGTACGAGGAATGCTCCGAAACTCTGTCCGGCCGAGCCTTTGAACTTGACGTTCAGTGTATGTTCGGGCAGGCCTTTTGCGCCGTACTTGGCGGCGATAGCGCCGGAGAGCATCGCACCGCAGGCGCGGTCGGTGTTGGCGATGGTATATTCGAGAGAAACTTCTTTCTGTTCGTCTACGGCATTGGCGGCGGCATTCAGCATTTCCACGTCTTTTACGCGGTCGATGCCGTGTTGCTGGTTTATGATGTGGCGGATGGCGGCTCCGTTGTCCACACGCGCCAGTACTTTGTCGAAGTTGATGAGTTGATGTTTCTTGATGCCGTCATCCGGTCTGCGGATGATGAGGTCGGTACGCCCGATGATATCATCCAGCTTTTCCACTCCAATCTCTGCCAGATACTCGCGTACTTCGCGGGCAAGGAAGGTAAAGTAGTTCACAAGGTATTCGCTACGGCCGATGAAACGTTTGCGCAGTTCCGGGTTCTGGGTGGCTACACCTACGGGACATGTGTTTTGGTTACACTTGCGCATCATCACGCATCCCAATACGATGAGGGCAGCGGTGGCGAAACCGTATTCTTCCGCACCGAGCATGGCCATGAGTACTACGTCGCGTCCGGTTTTCAGTTGTCCGTCCACTTGCAGCAGCACTTGTCCGCGCAGCCCGTTCAGTACCAGTGTCTGTTGCGTCTCGCTCAGTCCGAGTTCGGGCGAGATGCCGGCATATCGGATGGAGCTTGCGGGTGATGCGCCTGTACCGCCTTCGGCGCCGGAGATGACGATGAGGTCGGCTTTGGCTTTCGCCACACCTGCGGCGATAGTTCCCACACCGCTTTCGGCTACCAGCTTCACGCTGATTTTGGCTTTCGGATTGACGTTCTTCAAGTCGAAGATAAGCTGTGCCAGGTCTTCGATGGAATAGATGTCGTGATGGGGCGGGGGAGAAATCAATGAAATACCTGGAATGGAGTGGCGCGTGCGGGCAATCACTTGGTCTACTTTGAATCCCGGCAACTGGCCGCCTTCACCCGGCTTGGCGCCTTGTGCCACTTTTATCTGTATTTCGTCGGCATTCACCAGATATTCCGTAGTGACCCCGAAACGTCCGGATGCTACCTGTTTGATGGCACTGCGCATTTCAGTTCCGAAGCGTGCGGCATCTTCACCGCCTTCACCCGTATTGCTTCGCCCGTGCAGTTTATTCATGGCAACCGCCATTGCCTCATGCGCTTCCTGACTGATGGCTCCGAAAGACATGGCGCCCGTAACGAAACGTTTCAGAATGCTTTCCACCGGTTCCACCCTGTCTATGGAAATGGGGTTGTGACGGAAGTCGAGAAAGTCGCGCAGGAAGATAGGCTTTTCTTTCTCATCGACCAAGCGGGTAAACTCTTTGAATTTCTTGTAACTGCCCAGACGAGTAGCTATTTGCAGGGTACTGATAGTCTCTGGGTTCCAAGCGTGCTTTTCTCCGTCCTTACGGTATGCGTACAGTCCTTTGTTCGGCAATAGGGGAGCTTCACCACCATCATTCTTCATGCGCGTTTCTTCCTTTTTCATCGCTTCTCCTTCGTCGTGAAAAGTGATGGCGTCACGTGCCACCTCATCCAAACGGATGCCGCCGATAGCCGATTTTAATCCGCCGAAGTAAGCGTTGCTCAATTCTTCGCTCAGCCCGACAGCCTCGAATATCTTTGCGCCCCGGTAGGAGCGGATGGTGCTGATACCCATTTTGCTCATAATCTTGAACAGGCCTTTGCAAATGGCTTTGATGTAATTCTTCTCTGCGGTGGCATAGTCCAACTGTACCTCTTTCTTGGCAACGAGTTCGTTCAGTACGGCAAATGCCATATAGGGGTTCAGTGCGCTTGCACCGAATCCGAGGAGCAGTGCGGCGTGCATCACTTCGCGTATCTCGCCGCTTTCCACGACCAATGCGGTCTGTACGCGCTTTCCTACCGAAATGAGGTGGTGGTGCACTGCCGATACGGCAAGCAATGAGGGGATGGCGGCATGGACGGTATCTACGTTGCGGTCGGTCAGTACAATGTAGTTCACGCCTTCGGTGACGGACTCTTCGGCTTCCTTGCACAGGCGGTCAAGCGCTTCCTGCAGTCCTGAACGTCCTTTGGAGACTTCAAACAGTATCGGCAGCTTTACGGTCTTGAAGCCTTTGTAGCGGATGTTGCAGAGAATATCCAATTGCGCATTCGTCAGGATGGGGTGGTTCAGCCGTACCATTTTGCAATGGCTTTCGTTGGGTGTCAGTATGTTCATGCCCACTGCGCCGATGTACTCGGTGAGAGACATTACCAACTCTTCGCGGATAGGGTCGATAGGCGGATTGGTGACTTGCGCAAACTGTTGGCGGAAGTAATTGTATAGTAGCTGCGGCTTGTCGGAAAGTACGGCAAGCGGGGTGTCGTTACCCATTGCGCTGACAGGCTCGGCGCCGTTGGATGCCATGGGTAGGATGATTTTCTCGACATCTTCTTTGGAGAAGCCGAACGTACGTAGCATACTGTTATAGTTGTCCACGTTGTGGGGCACTTTGCGCCCGCTTTTCAGTTCGTTCAGTTCGATGCGGTTGCTGGCGAGCCAAGTGCGGTAGGGCTTGGCTTCGGCAAGTTGCTTTTTCTGTTCGCCGTCGTAGTAAATCTCGCCTTTCTCGGTATCTATCAAAAGTATCTTGCCGGGTTGCAGACGACCTTTCTCTTTGATGTTGCCCGGTTCGAAATCCATTACGCCGACTTCACTTGCCACTACCATGATGTCGTTGTGCGTAATAAGGTAGCGTGCGGGACGCAGACCGTTGCGATCCAACATACCACCCGCATAGCGTCCGTCGCTGAAGAGTAGTGCGGCAGGTCCGTCCCAAGGTTCCATGAGGATAGAGTGGTATTCGTAGAAGGCCTTGAGGTCTTCGCTGATGGGGTTCTTTTCGTTGAAGGATTCCGGTACGAGCATTGCCATGGCATGCGGTAGGCTGAGGCCGGACATGACAAGGAACTCCAGTACGTTGTCCAGCGAGGCGCTGTCGCTCATGTTCGGCTGGATGATGGGACGCAGTTCTTTGATGTCGCCAAGGGCGGGAGAGGACAGGACGCTTTCACGCGCTTCCATCCAGCCGCGGTTACCGCGTATGGTATTGATTTCACCGTTGTGCGCCAAGAGACGGAACGGCTGTGCCAGTCCCCATGTAGGGAAGGTGTTGGTGCTGAAACGGGAGTGCACCAGAGCCAGTCCGCTGGTGAAGTAGTTGTTTGTCAGGTCGGGGAAGTAGTTACGTAACTGTAGGGAAGAGAGCATACCTTTATAGATGATGTTCTTCGTAGACAGCGACACGATATAGAAATCCTCTCGTGCGGCTATATCCGACCTGCGTACTTTGTTTTCTATTCTTTTCCTTATTATATAGAGACGGCGGTCGGCGGTTTCACTGTCCGTAAATCCGGTGATGAAGATTTGTTTGATGTCGGGTTCGTTGGCAAGTGCGGCCTCACCCAGTATTTCGGGGCAGGTAGGCACATTGCGCAGGTGCATCAGCGTCAATCCTTCTTTCTCTATTTCTTCAATGATGATACTCAGGATGGCTGCCCGGTCTTTCTCATCTTTCGGAAGAAAAAGCAGTCCTGTTCCGTATTTCCCTTTTTCGGGAACGGGGATGCCTTGCAGCAGGATGAATTCGTGCGGTATTTGCAACATGATGCCGGCGCCGTCTCCGGTCTTGTTGTCGGCACCTTCCGCTCCGCGATGACGCATATTCTCCAATACTTTCAATGCGGATTCAACCAATTCATGTGATTTGCTGCCGTGAATGTTCACTAACATTCCCACACCGCAAGCGTCGTGTTCATTGGTGGCATCGTACAGGCCCAACTGCATGGGCTGTCGTTGTGCGGGTTGTTCCTTTGTTTTGTTGTTAAAAAGCTCTTTGTTTTCCATTTTTGGTTTACTCTAATTTATGTAATACCTATTTGTTGTATCAAAATGTTTTGCAAATATATATATTTAGTTTCAAATTGATAACAATATTCCTCGATTTGTGCCTTGCTAAATACTTACACCGGGGGATGAAGTTATAATCTGATAGAAAATACCCTTTGTTTTCTTCTAATCTTAAATCAGATTTCGTCTGTTTGCTTTAAGATTATAAATTAGACCTTTTGCTTTTAAAATATTATTTTCCTTGTCTTTTTGATAATAAAATAACTTTTTTCTACTCTTTTGACAAATAAATAGTGAAAAGGTTAACTTTATGTTCTAAAGAATATATATCTTTGCAGCGCAAATCAAATACTGATATATTATGTGTGGAATAGTAGGCTATATAGGTCAAAGAAAAGCCTACCCCATTCTTATCAAAGGTTTGAAGCGGTTGGAGTACCGCGGATACGATAGTGCAGGGGTAGCATTAATCAGTGATGACCGAGAACTGAACGTGTACAAGACGAAAGGAAAGGTTTCGGATTTAGAAACTTTCGTTACTCAAAAAGATATTTCCGGTAGTATAGGTATTGCACATACCCGCTGGGCTACACATGGAGAACCTTGTTCCGTTAACGCTCATCCCCATTATTCCTCTTCCGAAAGATTCGCTCTTATTCACAACGGTATCATTGAAAATTACGCCGCCCTTAAAGACAAACTCCAAGCCAAAGGCTATACTTTTAAAAGTAGTACCGACACCGAGGTACTGATACAACTCATAGAATACATTCAGGTTATAAACCGCATCGATTTACTGACTGCCGTGCAACTGGCTTTGCAGGAGGTTATCGGTGCATATGCCATTGCCGTGCTCGACAGGGAGAATCCTGATGAGATTATTGCTGCGCGCAAAAGCAGTCCGTTGGTGGTGGGTATCGGGCAGGATGAATTCTTCTTGGCATCCGATGCCACTCCGATTGTGGAATATACGGACAAGGTGGTCTATCTGGAAGATGAGGAGATAGCCGTTATTCGTTGTGGGGAGAAACTGAAAGTGGTGAATCTCAAGAATGTGGAGTGCCCGCACGAGGTAAAGACGGTGGCGCTCAATCTCGGCCAGTTGGAGAAGGGCGGTTATCCGCATTTCATGTTGAAGGAGATTTTTGAGCAGCCGGACTGTATTCACGATTGTATGCGTGGACGTATCAATGTGGAAGCCAATAACGTGGTGCTTTCGGCAGTAATAGACTATAAAGAAAAGTTGCTGAACGCCAAACGCTTTATTATTGTGGCTTGCGGTACTTCGTGGCATGCGGGATTGATCGGGAAGCATCTGATTGAAAGTTTTTGCCGTATTCCGGTAGAAGTGGAGTATGCCTCCGAATTTCGTTACCGTGATCCGGTGATCGATGAGCACGATGTGGTGATTGCCATTTCTCAAAGTGGAGAAACGGCGGATACGCTGGCGGCAGTGGAACTGGCAAAAAGTCGGGGTGCATTTACCTCTGTTTCAGAAACGACAATAAACACCTCGTTGGACAATCTTTATATAGCATTGAACGGAATTCATAAAGAGATGGTTTCTCAGGAAAGCGGATATCAGTGTCTGGGCGGTGAACCCGGTTTTATGATGTCACGTGATGCAGAGGCTGATGATATGAATTGGCAGACAAATACATGGATGAAGGCGGCCTATTTAGGATGGCAATGCAATATGAATGAAACGAATGGTTATAATTATAAGTTCTGGCAGATTTATTATCAATGGATTCTGAATGCCAATAAAATTTTGGCGGGTTTGGAGGAAGTTGAAATAACTAGCCAGGAATTGTTTGACCAGATAAAGGGAGAAGCCTTATGTATCCGTGCTTGGGCTCATTTTAATTTGGTCCAGCTTTATGCAAAACGTTATGAAGCCGGCAAGGATAATACACAGGATGGAATTCCTTATCGTGAAAAAGCTGTGGCCGAAGAGCAGGCACGTAATTCCGTAGAAGATGTTTATGCTAAAATCAATAATGATTTGGATGAGGCTTGTATACTTTTGAGTGGAATAAAAGTAAATGATGTCAATCATTATAGCGAGATGGTGGCATGGGGATTGAAGGCACGTGTAGCACTGGCCATGCAAGATTATAATAATGCGGCGGTTTATGCAGGGAAGTCTGTTTCTTTAGCTGAAGCTGGTGGTCACCGGTTGATGACTGGCAGTCAGTTGAATTGTGGGTTTGCCAATATCACGACGGACACTAAAGAAGCGATGTATGCTGCAATGACTCCCGATGATAAGACTGTCTATTTTTATTCTTATTATGCATATATGTCATGGAACTTTAACTCCAGTGCCATTCGTCAGGGAGTGAAGTGCATAAATGTGGATGCTTATGAAACGATGTCTGAAACAGACTTACGGCGTGCGTGGTGGGATCCAACAGGGGAAGCATCTGTTCCATCATCAAGTTATGCAAAGAATGCTTATCAAAACCGTAAGTTTACTGCCCGTTCTACAGCCGATGCTGTAGGTGATGTCGCATTTATGCGTTTGGCAGAAATGTATCTCACCCAGGCCGAAGCATTGGCTCGTGCAGGAAAAGATAGTGAGGCGCAGGCTGTGTTTACTAAATTCCAGATAACCCGCGATCCCTCTTATGTTTCAAAAGGAAATATCGGTGATGCTTTGGCAGAGGAAATTATGAATAGTCGCCGGGTGGAATTGTGGGGTGAAGGTTTTCGTTTTTATGATTTGAAACGTTTGCATATGTCTATTAAGCGTGGATCAAATTTTGATATAGCTTTCTGTACTTTTCTTGAAAAGGATAAAGATGCACAAGGTTGGGTGTGGGAGATACCTAAAATTGAAACTGACTTTAATTCACTTTGTACGAAGAACTATTGATAATTCTCTCTAACACATAAATTTTCTCTTAAAGGAGGTGGGCAGAATTTTTCTTGAAAGTTTTGTCCCACCTTTTTGCTTGACATAACCTTTGTTTTGCAAGACCGATAGCTTTTCTGGTTTTCTTTTTGTATTACTAGGGTTGTCTAATATCAATTTTGTTGATGTTTTTGGGTAATTTAGAAGAAATGGATTTAATTTATCCTTGGTCTATCGTTATAATCCATTGTCTTGAATAAAGTAAAGAACCTGTAAACACGAAATAAGTGTAAACAGATTCTTTACTATTGTTTAAAATGATAAACTATTCAGGTGAAAAAGCTTATTCCTCTTCGTCCAGTAAAATGTCCATAATCTGAACAGCTGCTTTGGCAACAGAAGTTCCGGGGCCGAAGATTGCTACAACACCTGCCTTGTATAAGAAGTCATAGTCTTGAGCAGGGATAACACCACCGGCGATGACCAAAATATCTTCACGACCTAATTTCTTTAATTCTTCAATAATCTGCGGGATCAGTGTCTTGTGTCCGGCAGCCAATGAAGAAACACCTACTACATGAACGTCGTTTTCCACTGCGTCACGAGCAGCTTCGGCAGGAGTTTGGAACAACGGTCCCATATCTACGTCGAAACCACAGTCGGCATAACCTGTTGCAACTACTTTTGCACCACGGTCGTGTCCGTCCTGTCCCATCTTGGCAATCATGATACGCGGACGGCGGCCTTCCTTCTTTGCAAATTCTTCGGTCAGTTCGCAAGCTCTTGCGAAGTCTGTATCCTTTTTACTTTCTGATGAGTACACGCCTGATATAGTTCTGATTACTGCTTTATAACGTCCTACAATTGTTTCACAAGCATCCGAAATCTCGCCCAAGGTAGCACGGACATGAGCTGCCTCTACAGCCAGTTCCAGCAAATTGCCTTTACCTGTCTTTACACATTCGGTGATGGCTGCCAAAGCTTTGTCTACTTCTGCTTGATTGCGGCCTTCTTTCAAACGCTTCAGATTTTCAATTTGTTCCAAACGTACGGCTGTATTGTCTACTTCAAGGATATCGATAGGATCCTCTTTTTCCAAACGATATTTGTTAGTGCCGACAATTGTCTGGGCACCGGAGTCGATACGGGCCTGAGTACGTGCCGCAGCTTCTTCAATACGCATTTTGGGTACTCCGGTTTCGATAGCTTTTGCCATACCGCCCAAGCTTTCAATTTCCTGAATATGTTCCCAAGCCTTGTGAGCCAGTTCGTTAGTTAAAGATTCTACATAGTAAGAACCACCCCATGGGTCCACGTTCTTGCAAACATATGTTTCTTCCTGAATATAAATCTGAGTATTACGTGCGATACGTGCAGAGAAGTCGGTGGGCAATGCAATTGCCTCATCCAATGCGTTGGTGTGCAGTGACTGGGTGTGTCCCAATGCTGCTGCCATAGCTTCAATACAAGTACGACCTACATTGTTGAACGGATCTTGCTCCGTCAATGACCAGCCCGAAGTCTGGGAATGGGTACGCAATGCCAGTGATTTCGGATTCTTCGGGTTGAACTGCTTGACAATTTTAGCCCACAGCATACGTGCCGCACGCATTTTGGCAATTTCCATAACATGATTCATGCC
>OGXE01001811.1_pt1 | contig 17268 bp, 15 predicted proteins | sample 1576181 | NCBI WGS metagenome assembly OGXE01 (sample SAMEA3541478, study PRJEB24748) | human gut metagenome | biome: human gut; feature: human-associated habitat; material: faeces | place: China | collected 2012 | reverse complement strand
TGGACAGCTCTCGTTTCAAATATTTCTTGTCTCAGGCTTTGGGCTGCAACGCCAATGAGCTGTGAATATGCTTACAAATAGCAGCACAACTATGATATTGATTGATTGATATTTTTTCATTGTGTTAGTTTTTTTATTCTTTACAAATAAGTTCTAGCTCATCAACGTATAGAGTGCTACCAACAGCCCCTCTAAAATAGGCGCCATCTACGCTGGATGATAGTACAATACCTAATTTATATTTACCGTTTTGTAGTTTCGTATCGTCAATTTCTCGTCCTTTTACTGATTCGAAATATAAAGTAAACTCATTCCATTCATCTTCTGATTCAACGATATCTTCAGGTTTTATTCGTGCTAATAATACTAATTTATCAGAGTTGAATACGTCATCACCATTGAGCATGATAGAATTATTTTCTGCCTCATACATAACAGCATAAATATCACATTTATCCTTTTTTCCGGTTTGTGGCTGTCCTTCTACAGAATAAACTTCCCCAGCTTTAAATTTATAATGTCCTTTGAGCGTTTTAGGGCGTTTATAGAACTGGAAACCGAAATTAGTGGCTTTTCTAGGATCTGTTAATGCATTTCCTACCTCAAATGTTCCGATAAATAAGTTACCGGCAGCAATATACATCTTTACCATTGCTCCAAAACTACCGGTATCACGAGTTTCCAATTTAACTCCTTTACCTCTGAAACCATTGGCTACCTGTACAGTTGGGTAATCTGTTTTGGAGTTTGCCATACCTGTCAATTTAAAACCCGGATTACCACTTGACCATTGTAATACTTTAGATATTTCTTGTGAAGTGCCCGGCTGGAATTCATAAAAGATATCGTAGTCATTGGAAGGTAATAACTCTTCAAAGTTGAAAGAAGTAGGTAATTCTGCTAAAACAACCTTGACGGTATAAACAGGTTTCCATTGACCGTCTTCTGATGTGACAGTGAATTTCCGGGAATGTGTCTCTTCACTAAAGTCATATGTGGCTTCTGTATCTCCAGCAACTTGATCATTTATTTTTATAGTGGCTCCTTCCGGAATTACAAATTCTAACTTTTGTTTGGACAAGTCAGCTCCCTTGTTTACATATACATCGATCAGCTTTGAATCAGCATTGATGTTTGCTAATTGTACATCATCACCTGTACAAGCATCAATGGCTGCTTCTGAGTTCAGTGCTTCATCCTGTATGCAGGAAGTTGCAGCACAAGCTAGTATGAAACAGGCTATTAAAGTCTTAATTTTCATGCGGTTTAATCTTTTTAGTTACTAATTCAGTCTCTTTATATAAAACTCGGGTGCAAAGTTAAGTTTCTTTTTGAAATCTAGCGCTCTGTTAGTGAGGTAATTCAATAAAATTAGTGCCTTTTATAAAAATAGTGTGGACTAAAAGATGAAAAAGGCTTTTGCTTAGTTTACTAATAATTCATTCCAAAATACCAAAATGGGATAGATCGAATGGGTGCTATATTCGTGCTCGTACTCTTTAAATAACTTGTTGAAGTTTTCGTATAAGCAATTCATAGCTGAAGTGCATTTATCTGCAATGATGCGATAATTGCACAACAAAAGTGCAGTATTATGCATATTTCTGCACTTTTGTTGTGCAGAGAATTATCAAGGATTGCTCAATAGTAATTTAGCATCACTTTTGCTCTCATGCTCTAACAAACTGTCTGTATCCCTTTATTCATCGTGGTTTTCGGTGTGGTAGCAACTGTGGTAGCAGGTATGAGAGCAAATGCTTGCTCTCACTTTTCCAAATCCAATCTCTAACCTTTGTAGTATCTTCGTTTTATTCCTGTAATTCCAATGTCAATTTAGGATAAGACAACTAAATTAGTTTCCTCGTCTTGAAACTATAGTTTCAGCGAAGAGAAACCATAGTTCCAAAGGCTTGAAACCATAGTTCCAAAGGCTTGAAACTTTAGTTCCAACAGCTTGGAATCATTAGTTCAAGCGTTTGAAACTTTCTGAAACATCTGTCGATTGGATTCACTTTGACCGTATGTTTGGATTGACTCGACCATGTTAGTTATTTCAATTGACCAGTTCTTTTAGGAGAAGCATTGAATCATTTATTGGCTAATAATGTATGGGGTATCAGTCATTAATAGCTGAGATGTCAGATATTAACATCCTGTAAATCAAAAGATAGCAATGTAGAAACGATACTAGTCAGGACGAAACAGAGTGAGAGCAACCGTTTGCTCTCATACCTGCCACCACAGTTGCTACCACACCGAAAACTACGATGAATAAAGGGATACAGACAGTTTGTTAGGGCATGAGAGCAAAACTGCTGTCAAATTACTATGGAGGCTATTGTGGAAATTCTGATTAATAAATCTACAGATATTCCATACTTATATTTGAAAAATAGTATCTTTGCAGTGACTAACATTTTATAATGGGACGCAGGGAATCCTGCTTTTGATAAGTTGCAGGCATTTTTTGCTTGTAGCTTTCCTCATAGGCGGTTTCGTACCCCCGTGGGGAGTATGTAATGTACCTCCAGCGTCCTAAGATGTGTTAGTCAACGGGAAAGGCGAAACCGTTCTTTTTTGCCCCTTTATTAAACTTTTATCTTATGGATACTGAAAACGCTTTGACTAACGCGAAAGAAAGTCCCAATGAAATTTTTTTTGAAGAAGAAGCCCGTCTATGGGCAGAGGTGTATGGCAAGCAATCTGATAAGCCGGACCTTGAGTCTCTTCAACGTATGCTGGAGAATATGAACCATTTGTTGCTTAGCTTAGAACTTCCGTGGGAACGCTTTATTCCTATCTTATACCGAAGTTTTGCCCTTTATATGCGTCGTCCGGACGAAAATACAAATAATCGGAAAGCCTACCAACTGTCTGCCCAACTTATGGACTCTGTCGTTTACTTGTCACAGAATACTAACTTGATTCATCACATACACCTTTTCTGTAATATGCAGATTGCCGCTCTTGAAAAGCTAAAGAATGAAAAAGTAGAAATTGAGCAAACTGAAGATTAAACAAACAGAAAGTCAACCAATCTAAAGGTTACTTCGTTTTAAAAGAATCATACAAAGACTGAAAAGCCGAGTGCGATCTCCCATCGTACCCGGCTTTAATCTTATATGTTTAACCTAAAACCTATGAAACTTTTCTTTTATTAATCACACGCATTGCTGCTGTATAATATTCGCATGGAACAGAAATGAGTATACTGTTCAATCCATTGTCTTTCATTGATGCCTCGATATACGCTGCTTTCAATAAACTCTTTACGCTGGCTACTTCCCAAGGACTACCAGCAAAAACATTGACCTGAGAAACCTTTCTACTTGTAATCATATTCTTTTTGTGTTTTAATTGTTATGGCTGCAAATATAGGAAGTTGGATTTATAGATTAGAGCAATTTTGAGTCATAATAGTATAGAAATGATGCAATGATCTGATTTTAGCATAAATTGGTCAGTTTTTAGCATTGGAAAAAAGTGGAGAGAAAGGAGTGAAAGCTATATGCTAGTCGTCAGCCTTCTGATGATTTACCGGCTTATGTCCCATTTTCTCTTCAAAAAGTTCTTTTATTCAATTAAAATATATTTCTTTGCAATCATTAAAGACCTTTGGATATACTTAAACTATACGCATAAGCGCCATTAATATAGATCGAAATGACTGCAATTAATTTTAATTCGATATATACTACCTATTATAGGAGAGCATTCCTGTTTACCTTATCATACGTCCATAATGATTTGGTAGCTGAAGATATTGTATCGGAAGCAATCATTTATTTGTGGGAATTAAGTAAAAAACAGGAAATTCCGAGTATCGAAGCTGTATTAATCACTTATATACGTAGCAAGTCACTCAATTACCTGAAACATTTGCAGGTTCAGGAGAACGTCTACCAAAACCTGACAGATAAGGGACAACGGGAATTGGAAATCCGTATTTCAACCTTGGAAGCCTGTGATCCGAAGGAAGTTATGTCCGAAGAATTACGCTCAAAGGTGAAAACATTGTTGGCTGGTATGCCGGAAAAGACGCGCATTGCATTTATATCCGATCGTCTGGATGGAAAATCTCATAAAGAAATAGCTGAAGAATTGGGTATCAGTGTCAAAGGAGTGGAGTATCATATAAGCAAAGCTGTGAAGCTGCTGCGTGATAATCTGAAAGAGTATGCTCCTTTCCTGATATTTTTTATTTGATGATCTTGAAAATATCTTTTTCTCCTCTTTTTTTAATAACAGCAAAAAAAGTTGTATTTCTCACTAGGGATTATTTTTAGTGAGTGGTATTCTATATGAAAGGGGGAGCAAATATACTCCTGTTTATTACTTATAAAGTAACTCAACTTATAGTATGAATCAGAATTTACTTTTAAAATATATATCCGGAAAAGCCTCTCAAAGGGAGAAAGAAGAAGTTGCAGCATGGATTGATGCCGATGCCGCTAATCTCAAAGAATTTATGTCACTCCGCAAAAGTTATGATGCACTTGTTTGGCAGGATGCGGATGAGTTGAAAACGGGGCGTGACAAGCTGCTTTCACTACGCACTTTTACGATGAAGGCGATGCGGATTGCGGCTATATTTGTTTTGGCTTTCGGATTAAGTTATATACTGATACAAACTCTGCAAAAGGAAAATGTAGAAATGCAGACCGTATATGTGCCTGCCGGACAACGTACGCAAGTGACGCTTGCTGACGGAACAATGGTATGGGTAAACGGAAAAAGTACGCTGACTTTTCCCAGTCAGTTCGCTTCCCGTACCCGTAAAGTGGAACTGGACGGGGAGGCCTATTTCGAAGTTCAGAAAGACCCGGAGAAACAGTTCATTGTTTCCACAGCCCATCAGTCTGCGATTAAAGTGTTGGGCACAAAGTTCAATGTAAAGGCGTATAGGGATTCCGAAGAGATTACTACCACTCTGATAGAAGGGAAAGTGCATTTCGAATTTAATAATACCGCACAGAAGCCTCAGTACATTACTATGGCACCCGGTCAGAAGCTGATCTATTATTCGCAGAGTGGAAAAACGGAGCTCTATACTACTTCCGGTGAGGGAGAACTGGCATGGAAGGATGGTATTATCGTCTTTAAGCAGACATCTTTGCAGGATGCTCTGGAGATTTTGGCAGACAGATATGATGTGGAATTTATCGTTCGACGCAATGTGCCCGATGATGACCTGTTCTCCGGGACATTCACGAGCAGGAGCCTGGAGCAGATACTGAATTATATAGAAGCTTCTTCGAAAATACGCTGGCGTTATCTGAACAGTGTACAAGGAAGTAAAGAGAAGATGAAGATAGAAATTTTTATTTAGTGTTATTAATAACCTTATTTCAAAAAAGCTTATTGCCATGAAAAACAAAGACCCTTGAAACTAAAAAAGATACGGGATGATATTGGTCGTATCTTCCCGTATTGAGCCCAGTAATCGTGAATCTACTTGTTTCCCGACAAGTATAACTACTAGTTTTTTAATTAAACTCGTTACAAATTTATGCAAAATTATTGTATCGTCCAATTTCTTGGAGGATTAAACCTTCTTAGGCGGTCTTCAAGGAAAATATCACTATCTATGAAGTTACTATTTATACTCATTGTCTGCTCATTCGGACTGGCATATGCGTCCGATGGATATGCGCAAAAGACTTCCATCACATTGAAGGCAAACGATTGTACCATAGAGGAAGTGCTTCACAAAATCGAACTTGAGTCCGGATTCGGCTTTTTTGTAAACAGTAAGAATCTCGATTTGAAACGCAAAGTGTCGGTGTCAGTGTCTAATAAGAATATATTCCAGGTTCTGGAGCAAGTTTTTAAAGGTGTGGGCATCGAATATAAAGTTTTGGATAATAAAATAGTACTGGCTGCAAAAGAAAAAGACGTTGCACAGCAGAGAAAAGAAAGACTTATTGCCGGCACGGTAAAAGATAAGAATGGAGAGCCGTTGATTGGTGTCTCTATCCGGGAGAAGAGTTCCGGTGAGGGAACCATCACCGATATGGATGGAAACTATAAGCTTTCCACTTCATCGGCGAATCCTGTTCTTGTATTTTCCTATGTAGGTTATCAGTCAAAAGAAGTACCCGTAAAAGGAAATGTTGCCAATGTGGTGCTAGAGGATGCGACGCAGGAACTGAATGAGGTGGTAGTGACGGCATTGGGTATCAAACGCTCGGAGAAGGCATTGTCATACAACGTGCAGCAGCTGAGCGGTGATGAACTGACTACTGTGAAAGATGCGAACTTCATCTCTTCTCTGAATGGTAAGGTGGCCGGTGTTAATATTAATTCGTCCAATACCACGGGAGGTGCTTCGCGTGTCGTGATGCGTGGTGTCAAATCTATCACTTCTTCCAATCTGGCGCTTTATGTGATCGACGGTGTACCGATGTATAACATGATGAATGGAGGTGGCGGTGGTATCTATGACCAGCAGGGTACGGATGGCGCTGCCGACATTAACCCGGAAGACATCGAATCTATCTCTATGCTGACCGGACCTTCTGCCGCAGCTCTGTATGGTAATGCTGCCGCTGCCGGTGTTGTGCTGATAACCACCAAGAAGGGGTCTGCGGACAAGACTTCTGTCACGGTCTCCAATAATACTACTTTCTCGAAGGTGTCAATGATGCCTGAGATGCAGAGCAAATATGGTAACCTGCCCAACAGCCTGGATAGCTGGGGACCGATTGTAAACAGTGACTACGATCCGCGTGACTTCTTCCAGACCGGAGCGAATGTCATTAACTCATTTGCTTTGTCAACCGGTAACAAGAAGAATCAGGCGTATTTGTCGGCTTCTACTACCAACACCACCAATATATTGCCCAACAGTGGATACAACCGCTATAATTTCACTGTCCGTAACACGACCAGTTTCCTGAAAGACAAGATGACACTCGATGCCGGTGCCAGTTATATTCTTCAGAATGACAAGAATATGATGTCGCAGGGTTATTACTATAATCCTCTGCCGGGACTTTACCGTTTCCCTCGTAGTGAGAATTTCGATGATGTACGTATGTTCGAACGTTATAATTCCGGTATGGACCTGATGGAGCAATACTGGCCTTACGGCGGTACTTCAAGTGGTCTTGCCAACCCCTACTGGATACAGAATCGCCAGTTGCGGGAGAATAAGAAGACCCGTTATATGATCAACGCTTCCCTCAAATATCAGTTGTTCGACTGGCTGGATGTGGTAGGACGTGTGAAAATAGATAATTATGATAATCGTAGTACTTATAAGGCATACGCTTCTACCGGCACACTGGTGTCGGGTGACCGTGGAACGTACAGTGACACCTCTACACAATCAAAGAACACGTATGCGGATGCGATTGCTACACTGAATAAGAGTTTTAACGACTGGTCGGTCAATGTCAACCTTGGTGTGTCACTGAGTGACAGCCGTTATGAAATGATCGGATATGAAGGCGGATTGAAACTTATCAATTTCTTTGCCGTCCACAATATCGATTTCAATAAAGCATGGAAAGCAAAACAGTCCGGCTGGCATGATCAGACACGCGCTATCTTTGCCAATGCGGAAATTGGTTGGAAATCGATGATCTATCTGACTGCTACCGGACGTAACGACTGGGATTCAAGACTGGCTTTCTCCGATTACAAGTCTTTCTTCTACCCGTCAATAGGACTTTCCGCCATTCTGACGAGTATGTTTAATGCTCCTGATTGGCTGACATACCTGAAAGTTCGCGGTTCGTACACTGAGGTAGGTAACTCTTACGGCCGCTTCATGACTACCGTTACTTACCCTTACGATGAACAGACACAGAGCTGGACCAGTACCTCTTCTTATCCGAACACGAAACTGAAACCGGAACGTACCAAGTCATGGGAAGTAGGTTTGGACGCACGTATCCTCAATGACATCAGTCTTAACTTGACTTATTATCGTTCCAATACTTATAATCAGACATTCTATGCGGACTTGTCGCTTTCTTCGGGATATTCTAATATTCCTATCCAAAGTGGAAACATCATGAACGAAGGTCTGGAAATGTCATTGGGTTATAACAAGCAGTGGAAAGATTTCTCTTTCAATACGAACTATACATTGACATGGAATAAGAACCGGGTAAAACGGTTGGCTGACGGTGTGTATAACTATGCCACCGGACAACCTATCCAGATGCCGGAACTGTCTCCGCTTACTTATGGACATACGGATGCCCGCCTGATTTTGCGTGTCGGAGGATCAATGGGAGACGTATACGGACAACGCTTGCTCAAACGTGACTTGAATGGCTACATTCTTAATGAAGAAGGTGTCGGACTGGCTATGGAGAACAAAGAAACCTACTTAGGTTCTATTCTGCCTAAGATGAATATGGGCTGGAGTTTAGGATTCGGTTATAAGGGAGTTAATCTTGGCATGACTTTCACCGGACGTTTCGGAGGTATTGTTATCAGTGAGACGCAGTCCGTACTTGACGCTGCCGGTGTTTCCAAAGTCAGCGCGGACGTACGTGACGCAGGAGGCGTGCAGATTAATCAGAGCAAAGTCTCTGCACAGACTTACTATCAGACCATTCAGGGAACTGCGGCTTACTACACGTATAGCGCTACCAATGTACGACTCGGCGAACTTTCACTTAGCTATACATTGCCTAAAAAATGGTTTGACAATAAGGTCGGAATGACTGTTGGGCTGGTAGGAAAGAATTTATGGATGATTTATTGCAAGGCTCCTTTCGATCCGGAACTGACCACTTCAGCTGCATCTAACTTCTATCAGGGATTTGATGCCTATATGCTTCCGAGTACAAGAAATTTCGGATTCAATGTTAAATTTCAGTTTTAAATAATAAATAGGTATGAACAAGATAATAAAATATATCGGAGCAAGCGCAGTCGTATGTATGATGGCGGGGTGTACTACTAACTTTGAAGATTTTAATACCAACCCTTATCAGCCTTCAAAAGTACCGGCAAGTAACTTACTGTCTACGATGTTTAACGTGTATGCTTGTCCGCAACAGAATGCTTGTCAGGAGATTAATTGTATGTGGGCCAGCTTTAGCGGTCAAGTGACTGCGACAGCTAACTGGAGCTTTGGAAAGAATATCTTTGCTTATTATAATGCGTCCGAAGGGCACAATGACAGTTCATGGGGAAGACTCTACGGCTATATCTATCCTTCTTTCTTTCTGGTCGAGAACTCTACGGAAAAGAAAGGTGTCATTTATGCCATGGCTCAGTTAACCCGTGTTTATGGTATGCAGTTGCTCGCATCTTTGCAAGGTCCCATTCCTTACACACAGATGAAGGCCGGCGAAACGGAAGCCCCTTATGATAATGAGCAGACTGTATGGCATGCCATGTTTGACGATCTGGATAATGCGATCACCATTCTGAAGTCGGCGGCAACGTTCGGCGTAAATCAAGATTTGGCTGTGGTAGACCAGTTCTATAAAGGTGACTGCTCGAAGTGGCTGAAGTTTGCCAATACGCTGAAACTTCGGATGGCTATCCGCATCTCGGGAGTAGAACCGGAATATGCTCAGACCAAGGCTCAGGAAGCTGTACTTGGAGGTGTGATGGAAAGTGTGGGCGACAGTTCTTATGATACGACTAATGGCGGAATCAATGAAAATGGATATGCTATTGTCAGCGGATGGCCCGAAGTAAGAGCCAATGCCTGCCTCGTGTCGTACATGAACGGATATAACGATCCTCGCCGTCCTGCTTATTTTACTCCGCAGACTCAGACTGCTGCCGGTGGGTATGTAGGTGTCCGTTCGGGTTCGGCAGAAATACCTGAACCTACGGTATACGCCAACTATAGCAAACTCTTTATCGCTACCGACAAAACATTGCCACAACCGGTAATGTACGCTGCCGAAGCTGCTTTCCTGCGTGCGGAAGGAGCACTGAAAGGCTGGAATATGGGTGGAGATGCCAAGACTTTCTATGAAAAGGGAGTTCGATTGTCTTTTGAGGAATTTGGGGTATCGGGTGCCGATGATTATTTGGCTGACGCTACATCTATACCGGGAAATTATGTGGATAATTTAATTGCCGGACATACCGGAAACAATTATACGAACCAGTCGTCCATTACGATCAAGTGGGAGGATGGAGCTGATGACGCGAAGAAACTGGAAAGAGTACTTACCCAGAAATGGATTGCCTGTTATCCCGACCCGATGAACGGATGGGCAGATTTCCGTCGGACAGGCTATCCTAGAATCTTCCCGGCAACTGAATCTATGAATGCCGATTGTAATACGGGGCGCGGACAACGCCGTCTTCGTTTTACACGAAGTGAATACAATAACAATAAGGCGAATGTGGAAGCGGCCGTCAGTATGCTTAGCAATGGAAAAGATTCTAATGGAACTGATCTTTGGTGGGCAATGAAAGAAAATGGTACTTATTAATAGCTTAAATTAGGAATAACAATATGAAGAAATTATTATATATCATATTTGGAGTAATGGGTGCACTGATGTTTATACAGTGCAGCGACTGGACTGAAATGGAACCGAAGTTCACCGAACCGGTGAATATCAATGGCGAAGACTATTATAAGGCACTGAGAGAGTATAAGAAATCCGATCATCCGATTGTTTTCGGCTGGTACAGTGAATGGACCGGAACCGGAACGAATATGAACAACCAGTTGAGAGGTATTCCCGATTCAATGGATATCGTCTCTCTTTGGGGAGGGGCTTTCAACCTGACTGAAGCACAAAAAAGTGACCTTAAGGAAGTGAGAGAGAAGAAAGGTCTCAGAGTTTTGTATTGTCAGCATATCACAGATATAGGCAGAAGTCATACGCCTGCTTCTGTTGAGAATGATTTCATCGTGGATGGCGTACAGTACAACTCTAAGGATGAAGCGATGGCTGCTTATTGGGGGTGGTATGGCAATTATGGTGACACTTCGGAAGAAGGACAAGAAAAAGCTATCCGTAAATATGCGCGGGTGATTATTGATTCAATCAATAAGTATAACTATGATGGATTCGATATCGACTTTGAACCGAATTTTGGCTATTCCGGAAATCTGAGTGGAAATTCGGACCGTATGCATATTTTTTTGGATGAATTATCGAAAGAATTCGGACCGAAATCGGGAACTGGACGTATATTGATGGTCGACGGAGAACCGCAGACACTGAACAAGGAGTCGGGCCCTTTATTAGATTATTATGTGGTTCAAGCCTATTACTGTAGGTCGGATGAGGGATATAGTGATGCTTTGGATGGTCGTTTTGACAGATTATTAAATAAATTCGGTTCGATAGAGGATGAAGCTACGATTCTTAGTAAAACAGTTTGGTGTGAGGACTTTGAAAAGCATAAAGGGGATGGCGGACCGGAATTTACAACTCGTGATGGTATTGTGACTTATTCATTGAAGGGAATGGCGATGTACTATCGTCCGGGAGTAGATGCCCGCATTGGCGGAGTGGGTGCCTACCGTTTTAATCTTTGTCGTCCGGTGAATGACTATTTCTTTATGCGTGAGGTTATTCAGGTTCTGAATCCCGCTAATCATTAATTGCAAGAACATAACTAAAAAAGGATAATTATGAAGATGATTAAATTTTCAAGATATGTTGTGCTGGGGGCAGCTTTGGCTGTTGTCACCGGATGCAACGATGCAAAACTGTCAACTATCGATAATGGAGTATATATTGCGGAAGCGGCTCCTTCCAATACGTTTGGTCAGCAGATAGAGGCACAATTGGTGGACGAGGGAGATGTGATAAAGACATTGACTGTTCGTCTGGTCCGTGCTATTAATCAGGATGTGACTGTAACACTGGACATCGACCAGCAGCTCATTGATGAGTATAACCAACAGCATGAAGCAACTTATGAACTTCTGCCGGAAGAGTTTAGAAGTTTTGATCGCACAGTTACAATCCCCGCAGGCGAAGTGTCTGCACCAGTCATTAATCTTACTATAAAGCCGTTTACCACCCCCAATAACGAGGCTTATGCGATTCCGGTACGGATCACTTCCGTAACCGGACCGATAGGACTTGTTGGTAACGCAAACCATATTCTTTATCTGCTTACTTCTCCTAATAAGCAGAAAGCGGTGGTTTTAAAATCAGCAAATAAAACCAGTCTGAACTTTAAAAACGAAATTCCTGTCACTCAGTGGACTATAGAGTACTGGATCAAGTTCGACAATACAACGGGCAAACCGACCGGAGATTGGGTTGGTCCTGCCAATATCGCTTTCAGACGAAATATTTTCGCAGACAATTCGGCTCCTATCTCTTTCAATGGCATCTTACTGCGTTATTGGGCGGATGGAGCAAAGAAGATTGCGCCTTGTTTGCAGTGCCAGTTGGATGGTAACTATTTTGATAGTGAAGAATTTTGGTATCCGGATACATGGTATCATATTGCTTACACTTATGACGGATCTACTATCTCCCTCTATAAAGATGGTACATTGAATAATAGTAAAGCAGATTCAAGAGACTTCACATTCAATAATATCACTTTGGCGCAGAGTTTTGGCTGGAGAATGCAGGTGGAACTTGCCCAGATTCGTCTTTGGAGCAAATGTCTGACAGAGAACGCCATTCAGGAAGGAATGTCACGCCAGATATCCGGAGAGTCGGATGGTTTGATTGGGTATTGGAAGTGTGATGAAGGAGAAGGAAATGTATTGAAGGATAATAGTCCGAACGGTAATGATATAACGCTTGCCGGAACTCCTGCATGGAGTGAACAATACAATTTCTATCATCCTAATGATTAAGCGGATGGTCGGAGCTTTATCAATTGATTAGAGAATCCGATACTTACAGATAGTGAAAAGAAAAGCCGGCTGCAAAGGATTACAGCCGGCTTTTTGATAAATGGGTTTTATGCCTTATTTCTCATCATTCTCGCGAATCTCCACGCGACGAATCTTGCCGCTGATAGTCTTGGGCAGTTCGTCAACGAACTCGATCACACGCGGATATTTATAAGGAGCAGTCACCTTCTTGACGTGGTTCTGCAATTCCTTGATCAGTTCTTCTCCGGCACGTGCTTTATAGTCTTTGGACAATACGATAGTAGCTTTTACTACCTGTCCGCGAATCTCATCGGGTACTCCGGTGATGGCACATTCTATGACGGCAGGGTGCGTCATCAAAGCGCTTTCCACTTCGAACGGGCCGATACGGTAACCGGAACTCTTGATTACGTCGTCTGCACGTCCTACAAACCAAAGGTATCCGTCTTCGTCTTTCCACGCTACATCACCTGTGTAGTAAATGCCGTCGTGCCAAGCCTCGTGTGTACGTTCCGCATCCCGATAGTACTCTTTGAAAAGTCCGAGAGGTTTGCCTTTGCTGGTACGGATCACAATTTGTCCTTGCTCTCCGGCTTCCACGGAGCGGCCTTCACTGTCGATCAGGTCTACGTCATACTGCGGATTGGGCAGTCCCATGCTTCCCGGTTTCGGTTCCATCCAAGGCATGGTGGCAACTGTCAGTGTCGTCTCCGTCTGTCCGAAACCTTCCATCAGCTTGATGCCTGTCAGTTTCTTGAACGTTTCGAATACGGCAGGGTTCAGCGCTTCTCCGGCAATGGTGCAGTAACGCAGTGAAGACAAGTCATATTTAGTCAGGTCTTCATGAATCAGAAAGCGGAAGATGGTTGGAGGTGCGCAAAGGGAAGTCACCTGATACTCCTGTATCTTTTCTAGAATAGCTGCAGGCGTGAACTTTTCGTGGTCATAGACGAAGATGTTGGCTCCGGCAATCCATTGTCCGTAGAGTTTTCCCCATACGGCTTTTCCCCAGCCGGTATCAGCGATGGTGAGGTGGAGGCTGTTTTCGTCCAGATTGTGCCAGAAGCTACCTGTAACGATATGGCCTAACGGATACGTAAAGTCATGTGCTACCATTTTAGGTTCGCCGGTAGTGCCGGAAGTGAAGTACATCAGTGAGATGTCGTCATTCGTATTGGCATGTCTCGGGCGGATGAAAGGGGCAGCGTTATCGATTCCCTGATGGAAATCTTCGAATCCTTCCGGAACTTCCGGACCTACACTGACCAGCTTTTCCACGCTCGGACACTCGGGAAGAGCATCTTTGATGTGTTGCAGTATGATTCCTTCGCCGGCAGCCACAATCATTTTGATGTCGGCAGCGTTGCAGCGATAGATAATATCCTTCTTTGTCAGCAGGTGAGTGGCGGGGATTACCGTTGCTCCCAGCTTATGCAGGGCGATGGTGCTGTACCAGAACTCATAGCGGCGCTTCAGAATCAGCATCACCATGTCTCCGCGACCGATGCCGAGGCTCTGGAAGTAAGAGGCCGTCATGTCCGTATAGCGTTTCATATCGGCAAAGGAGAACTGACGGCTTTCGCCCTGGTCATTGGTCCAGAGCAGAGCGTTCTTGTCGGGTTGTTCGGCAGCCCAGGCGTCTACTACATCGTAGCCGAAGTTGAAATTCTCCGGTACGTTTATTTTCAGGTTCTTGATGAAATCCTCTTGTGAGGCAAAGCTAGTCTGTGCTAAAAATCTTTCTACCATAACGTTATTACATAATTACGGCCAGAAAACGTACCGTTTTGCCATCGAGCGCTTTCATGCCATGTGGAAGTTTTGAATTAAAATAAATACTGTCTCCTTGGTTCAGGATGATTTCTTTGCCCTCGATGTTGATCAGCATACGGCCTTCAACCACCAGGTTGAATTCCTGTCCGTTGTGGTGATTATAATGGATCGGCTCATCGTCTCCTTTCGGTTCGACTGTGACGATGAAAGGATCGGCGGTGCGGTTCATGAAGCCCGACGCCAGTGACTGGTATTTGTAAGCCCTGGTACGTTCGATGCTGACTCCTTTGCCGGCACGGGTCACGAAGTAGCTGCTCATTTTCGGCTCTTCGCCAAACATCAAAGCATCCAGTGCGATATTGTAGGTACGGGCTATCTTTTGTAGCATACTAACGGAAATGTCGTATTGTCCTGTCTCTGCGAGCTGGTATTCTTCGGCAGATATGTCGCAGTCGCGGGCGATATCTTCAGACGTTAGTTCCAGTACGTCACGTAATCCGCGAAGGCGTTCTGCGATCTGTTTAATTTGGTCATTCATACAAGTGGTTGTTTTTTGATTATTAATAATTTTGCGGTATTATTTGGATGCTTTCATCGCTTTGATGACGGCGGAGGTAAATCCGTTGTGTTCCAGTTCGTTGATTCCCTTGATCGTAATTCCGCCCGGAGTAGTCACTTTGTCGATTTCTACGCTGGGGTGGGTGTCATTGTTCAGAATTAATGCGGCGGCTCCCTTGACGGACTGGGCCACCATTTCCATCGCATCTTTGGGACGGATGCCCATTTCGATGCCGGCCTGCATGGCTGCCTGGATGTATTTCAATACGTAAGCGATGCCGCAGGAAGTCAGTGCCGTGGTGGCGGCTATCTTATCTTCGGGGATGAGCATGGCCATTCCCATTTCGTTGAACAGACGGAGCATAAACTGGTTCTGTTCATCGTTCGTGTTGCGTGCCGCGATAAGCGTCATACTTTCCAGTTCGCTGATGGCAGTGTTCGGAATCAGGCGGAACATCGGCATCTCCGGAGCTATCACAAAGTGTGCGAGTTCTTCAAAACTGATACCAGCCGCTACGGATACGAGCGTCTGTTTGCTCTTCAGCTTCAGCTCGCGCATGACGGACTCCACAAACCAGGGCTTCACGGCGAGAATGACAACATCCGCTCCCGTTGCCGCTTCTGTATTGCTCAGAGTGGTGGAAATGCCCGGAAATTCTTCTTTCAGTTTCTCCAGTTTGCCTGCGCTGGGGTGCCGGGGAGAAGATCGGAACGCTGGTAAAACTGTAAGACTATGGCAACCAAGAAAAGCAACAAATCGCTGTGGGTGATGCTGGCGCTGATCGCCGCGATCATCGCCGTCATCCTGCTGCTGCCCTCGTGCGGCAACCGCAACACCAAGAAGGGCGCCGAGACGGACGCCGAATCGACAACGCTCGTAAAGGCCGGAGACACGGCTCCGGACTTCACGGTCGAGATGGTCGACGGCAGCTCCGTGACGCTCGGCGACCTGAAGGGCAAAGTCGTGCTGCTCAACTTCTGGGCCACGTGGTGTCCGCCCTGCCGGCAGGAGCTGACCCGCGTGCAGACGGACATCATCGACCGCTTCGCCGGCAAGGAGTTCGTCTTCCTGCCCGTATCGCGCGGCGAGAAACGCGAGGCCGTGGAGGCGTTCCGCGAAAAGACGGGCTACGCCTTCCCGATGGGACTCGACCCCGCACGCACCGTCTACGACCGCTACGCTTCGAACTACATCCCGCGGAACTTCGTGATCGACCGCAAGGGCAAGGTCGTGCTGGCCACGGTGGGCTACGACGAACATGAATTCGAGGAGCTGATCCGCACCATCGAAAAAACACTCGGAAATTAAACCCCAACACTTATGGATACCAAGACGATTCTCAACGAAGCTACGGGCCGCATGCAGAAGGCCATCGACCACCTCGAAGAGGAACTTTTGAACGTTCGCGCCGGCAAGGCGTCGCCCAACGCCCTGAACGGCGTGATGGTCGACTATTTCGGCTCGCAGGTTCCCGTTTCGGGCGCTGCCAGCGTCACCGTACCCGACGCCAGGACCATCCTGATCCAGCCGTGGGACAAGAACATGCTGCGCCCGATCGAGAAAGCCATCATCGACTCGAACATCGGCCTGACGCCCTCGAACAACGGCGAGCAGATCCGCCTGACGATTCCGCCCCTTACGGAGGAGCGCCGCAAAGAGCTGGTGAAGCAGGTGCGCGCCGAAGCGGAGACCGCCCGCATCAGCCTGCGCAACGCCCGCCGCGATGCGGTGGAAGCCTTCAAGAAGGCCCAGAAGGAGGGCATGCCCGAGGACGAATCGAAGGACGGCGAAACGCAGTCGCAGAAACTGCTCGAAAAGTTCTCCAAGACGCTGGACGAAGCGCTTTCGAAGAAGGAGAAGGAGATTATGACGGTCTGACCTGCCGGCTTCCGCAAGACGAAAAGCCCGGCTGGAAATTTATTCCAGCCGGGCTTTTTCCATCCGTTTGTCCGGCAAACCCCGCACGCACGGGCGCGGCAACCCCGCATCGCCCCGGCAAAACCGACAGCGACCGACAAAACCGACAGCGACCGGCGCAGACGGATCGCCTCCGATCGCAAACCCGTCCGCACACATCCGCCGCCCATCCACCGTCCATCCACCGTCCATTCACCGTCATTCACCGTCATCCACCGTCATCCACCGT
>OGXE01001802.1_pt1 | contig 17310 bp, 8 predicted proteins | sample 1576181 | NCBI WGS metagenome assembly OGXE01 (sample SAMEA3541478, study PRJEB24748) | human gut metagenome | biome: human gut; feature: human-associated habitat; material: faeces | place: China | collected 2012 | reverse complement strand
GCGGGAAGTGGACGTTCCCGCCCAGGGGCAGGCAGTCGTCAACTGGTGGACCGCCGCCATCAGGGAGGGAACCGCCGCCGTCGCCATGGAGGCGGCGTCCGGCTCCACCGGAGACGCCATGCAGATGAACTTCCCCGTGCTGGTGCACGGCATGAAGCAGCTCCATGCGGGGAGCGCCGTGGTGCTTCCCGGAGAACGGGAGCAGAAACTCTCCATTTCCCTGCCGCAGCAGCGGCGCAGGGAGGAAAGCGAGCTGGTCGTCAAGGTTTCCCCCAGCATCGCCCTCAGCATGGTGGAAGCCCTGCCCTACCTGGCGGAATACCCCTATGGCTGCGTGGAACAGACGCTCAACCGCTTCCTGCCCGCTCTCGTCGTGACGGACGCGCTCAAGCAGCTCGGCCTGAATCCCGGCGCGGCGCTGAAAAGCCACCGCAATCTGAATCCCCAGGCCATCAAGAACAAGGCCTTCCATGACAGCGTCATGAAGAAGCTGGAACGCAACCCCGTTTATGATGAAGCCGCGCTGAAGAAGATGGCCGCCAAGGGAATCTCCTCCCTCCGGGAGAAGCAGCTCTCCAACGGTTCCTGGGGATGGTTCGGAGGAGCCAGCGAGGGAGACCCCGTCATGACGGCCCATGTGGCGCACGGCTTGAAGATTGCTTCAAACACGGTCAATGTCCCGGATGGGATGCTTTCCGGAGCCGTCCGCTGGCTGAAAAACTATCAGGAAAGCCAGGCCGCTCTTCTTGAGAAAGGAGACGAATACCGGAAACTGGAAAAACTGCCGGACGGCCCGAAGAAGAAGGAAGCCATCCGCAAGCTGGGGGATTACCGCCTGACGGCCTCCGCCACGGACACCCTTGTTTATTCCGTTCTGGCGGAATGCGGCGTCAAAAACCTGCCCATGGAACGCTACCTGTTCCGCGACAGGCTGGAACTTCCCGTCATCAGCCAGGTTCAACTGGCGGAAATCCTGCTGGACGCCCACCGCATGGACGACTTCAAGAAGGTAATGCCCATCATTTCCCAGTTCCTCCAGCAGGACGACTCCCTGCAAACCGCATGGCTGCGCCTTCCCAATGAAGGCTACTGGTGGCGGTGGTACGGCAGCGGCGTAGCCACGCAGGCCGCCTACCTGAAACTGATGGCCAAGAGCGACCCCGGCAATCCCGTCACGGCGCGCCTGGCCAAATGGCTGCTCAACAACCGCGCCAACGGTTCCTACTGGGACTCCACCAAGGATACGGCGGATTGTCTGGAAGCCCTGTCCGCCTACCTTCTCCAGACCAGGGAAGGCATGGAGGACATGGAAGCGGAAATCCTTTACGACGGCGTTCCGGTCAAAACGATCGCCAGTACGAAGGAGACCCTGTTCACCTTTGACAACGCCTTCCGCATGAGCGGGAAAGACCTGGCGGACGGCAGCCACGTCATCACCATCCGCAGGAAGAAGGGCAGCGGAAACATTTATGCCAATTCCACCCTCAGCTACTTCTCCCTGGAAGACCCCATTCCCGCCGCGGGGAATGCCGTCACCGTGGAACGCTCCTACTACCGCATCCGGAAGGAAACGGTGAAGGACGACTCCGTGAAGGACACCCAGACGGATGCCGGAGAGCTCGTCTCCCAGGGCAAGGACCTGACCCGCCGCACGCTGTTGAAAGACGGAGACGTCATTGCCAGCGGCGACATCATTGAAGTGGTGATGACCGTGAAAACGAAGAACGACGTGGAATACCTCATGCTCCTGGACCCCAAGCCCGCGGGATGCGAATCACAGGAAACCACCAGCGGCTACGCCTGGATGGGGACCGTATCTGGCTACAAGGAAATAGGGGATGAAGAAATACGCGTCTTCCTTTCCTCCCTGCCCATGGGACAATACCAGATCAGCCACCGCCTGCGCGCGGAACGCCCGGGACGCTTCAGCGCCCTGCCGGCCGTCATTGAGGCCATGTACGCGCCGGAACTCCGCGGCAACAGCAAGGAACACAAAATCGGCATCTCCATGCCTGCCGAATAGAAGCCCGGCCACCCGCAGGGACCCCGATTAAAAACGCCTGCATCAGCGCCCCCGTAAAGGAACAGGACTTCAGCCAGGGTCTTCTTATTCCTGTTCCGCCTCAAATCCTGCCGCATGGAGTTGAGGCGGAAAGCGGGCAATACCGCCACTCCGGCCCCATAGGAGCCGATGCAATTTTGGACGAACGGCGGGTCAATCATTTTCCCGTTAAAATCAAATGAAGACGGAAACCGGACCTGTCCGGCGTCAGGGGGAAAAAACCGGAGAGCCATACCTTCCCAATTCCCCGGATGAGCATGCCCCTCTCCCCGCCTGGCCGTTCTCTCCGGGGCTGCGGTTCCGCGCTAAAAACTCTTGCAATCCGTCCGCGGAAGCGGAGAATGCGTTGCCCGCTGCGCAGCGGGCCGTACCATGGAATCCGGAACCCTGAAGGGACACATCGCGATGGGAGCGGCGGCCGTTATCTGGGGCCTCATGTCTCCGGTCAGCAAACTGGTCATGCAGCCGGGGGAAGTCAGCTCCGCTTCCCTGGCTACCTTCCGCCTGCTGGGAGCGGCCATCCTGTTCTGGCTGGCCTCCGCCTTCGTGCCCGGGGAAACCATTGCAAGGAAGGACCGGCTGACCCTGTTTTACGCCTCCCTGTTCGGCATCATTTTCAACCAGATGGCCTTCACGGTGGGCGTGGGATTCACCTCTCCGGCGGATGCGGCCATCATCACCACCATTACGCCGGTACTGACCATGATTCTGGCGGCCTTCGTCCTCCGGGAAATGATCACGGGGAAAAAAATCATCGGGGTCTGCGCCAGCGCCATCGGAGCCATTCTGCTGGTTTCCGGCAGCGGAGGGCGTGCGGCGGCCCTGCCGGGAGACAACAACCTGCTGGGGGACATCCTTTGCCTGGCCTCCCAGTGCAGCGTAGCCGTTTACTTCGTCTTCTTTAAAAACCTGATCGGCAGATACTCGCCCGTCACCCTGATGAAATGGATGTTCACCTACGCCGCCATCGCCTGCCTGCCCTTCACCTTCCGGGACGTGGTTTCCATCCGTTATTCCGCACTTCCCCTGCAGACGTGGCTGGGCATTGCCTACGTGGTGGCATTCGCTACCTTTGTAAGCTACATCTGCCTGTCCTTCGCACAGCAGCGGCTGAAACCCACCGCGGTCAGCATGTACAACTACTGCCAGCCGGTGATTGCCTCTTCCGTAGCGGTGCTGTGGGGCATGGACCGCTTCGGCTGGATGAAAACCCTTTCCGTCCTGCTGGTCTTCACGGGCGTGCTTCTGGTCACCAGAACCGGAAAAAAGACCGCCGTTCAGGAACCGTAAATAATCGGGAACTTCAGAAAACGGCCTTCTACAGCCACGCAGGAATGAACACACTTGTTTAGGGAGGCGGGGCATTCCCGAAAAACCCACTTGGTGAACTCCCTTCTGGGAAGAAGGTCCTCCCGGTCCCTACGGACGCCGGGCGGAACACAGCAAGAGAAAAATTCCCCTCCACGAAGGGGCGGAAAAGCTCCCGTCCAAAAACCGGAAGCCTTCCTTCCCAGGCAAAAATCCGCGGATACAAAAAAAGGCATCCCTCCCTCAAAGCTAAAACGCCACTAAAGCCCCTGACACTCCGTGATCTCCCATCCCCCTCCCGGCAGCCCTGAAAAAATAGATGGGAAAATACGCCCCGGCAAGGTATAATACGCCCGTAGTCTCCGCCTTTTCCCCTTTCCGGGGAGTCCTGCTTCCCTGCCATGAACCGACTCTTTCTATCCTGGGACAAACCGGCCTGCCGGGCTGTAGCGGAGCGGCTGCTTTCCCTGGGAAACGACTTCCACCGGAATCTGGTGCTGGTCCCCACACGGGAATCCGGCAGGCAATTGAGGGAATACCTTGCCTCCATTTCCAGCGCACAGGCCATCTTCGCCCCCCAGGTTATTCCGGCGGACCAGTTCCCCCGGCTGGAGGAAAAGGAGGAAACGGCTTCCGTCCTGGAAGAGCTGGCCGGCTGGCTCCAGGCGCTGGGAACCTCTCCCCACCGTCTTTATCCGCGCCTGTTCCCCCGGCACATGCCGGAGGATTTTTCCAGCATGCTGGAAATGGCGGGCAGCCTGCAAAGCCTTAAACACGCCATGGCGAACCAGGGCATTTCCTGCGGCATGGCCCAGGATTCCTGCGCGGGCCGTGACGAACGCTGGACGGACATGGACAGGTTGTCAGAGTACTGCACGCAACAGTTGAAAGGCTGGCAGCTTGCGGACAGAACCGCCATGGAGGCGGAAGCACCGCCGCATCTGCTCCATTCCCTGCGGGAAACAGGAGGGCACGTCATCCTGGCCTGCGTAGCGGACGTTCCGCGCCCCCTGCGCCAGGCCCTCCAGCATGCGGAACGCAGCGGCGTGCCCGTCCAGATATGGATACACGCGCCGGAAGAGGAAGCCGGTTCCTTTGACTCCTGGGGATGCCCCCTTCCGGAAGTCTGGACCCAGTGCCCCATCCATATCAGCGACGCCCAGATCAGGATCACGGCCAACCCTGCCCGGCTGGCCGGGGAAACGTGCCGCATGATCGCCCGCACAGCGGAGGGAGCAACGCCGGACGTCGCCCTGGGCGTTTGTGATCCGGACATGAACGTAGCCCTGGATGCCGCCCTGCGGGAATACGGCTGGGGCCTCCACAATCCGGAAGGGAAACCCTTTGCCGGAACCGGCGTCATGGACCTGCTCCGCCACCTGCGGCAGGCGCTGGAAGAAAAGGGCGCGGCCCGGCCCGTCTTCTGCCTGGCGCGTTCCTCCCTGCTCTGCGCCTCCCTGGGAATAGGCAACCAGCAGTACTGCTGCGCCGCGCTGGATAAAATCCAGCAGAAGTTCCTTCCGGAATCGGAAGATTACCTGCTTTCCAGACTGAAGGAATTTTATCCGGCCGCCCTCCCTTCCATCCAGGCCATTCTGGCCTGGCGGAACCGGATGGCGGAACCCGGCACGCTGGGGGAAAGGCTGATGGAATGGTTCCCGGCCCTGGCGAACGCCTACGGTCCGGAAACGGAAGCCATGGAAATGCTCCATTCCTGCCTTTCCGGCCTCATACGCCTTCAGCAACGCTCTACCGCCTTCTCCAGACCGGAGACGGCCCTCCAGCTCCTGATGAAATGCCTTCAGCCGCTGCGCGTCAAAAACAGAAGGAAGGCCCACGCGGTACTGGATTCCCTGGGCTGGATGGAAGTCCACTTCCGCCCGGAGAAACACCTTATTCTGACGGGATTGAACGAGGGGACCGTACCGGAAGGCGGCGTTTCCGACCAGTTCATGCCGGAGGAACTGAGGGAAGCCCTGGGCATCGATTCCTTCAACCGGAAAAAAGCCCGGGACAGCTTCCTGCTGACCGCCCTGCTCCATTCACGGGAACGGGAGGGCAGCCTCACCATCATTCTCTCCCGGACCAGCAGCAAAAACGATCCGCTGACGCCTTCCTCCCTGCTCATGCGCTGCCCGGACGCGGAACTGCCGCACCGCGTGGAACAGCTTTTCCGGGAAATCAGCGATCCGCCCGCACCCCTCCCCTACCAGCGCGGAAGCTGGTACCTTCAGCCCGCAGAAGGCTGGAAGGCCGCCACGGACATCGGCGCGATGGCGCCCGGCTACAAAAACCCGTGGAAGGAAAAAGGGCTGGCCTTCTCCCCCTCCGTCCTCAAAAGGTTCCTGGCGTGCCCCATGCGCTTCTGGATGAGGGAGGCCCTGCACATGAATGAGGAGGAGTTCCTGCCGGACAAGGAGGACATGGCCGTCAACGAACTGGGCACCATGCTGCACGATGTGCTGGAATGCTTCTGCCGGGAACACGCCGCCCTGAAAGACGGCATGGAAGCCGCCGCCCTTCAGGACGCCATCACGGAAATACTGGAACAAACCTTCCGGAAACAATACGGCCCCACCCCCCTCATGCCCCTGCTGCTGCAAAAACGCTCCATGGAGCAGAGGCTTTCCGTTTACGCCGTCCAGCATTTGCAGGACCTTCAGGAAGGCTGGTCCTGCATCGCCTTTGAACACCAGGTGGAAGACTGGTCCCTGGGCGGCTTCCCCATGAAATTCCGCATTGACCGCATCGACCGCCATGCGGACGGGCGCATACGGGTCATTGACTACAAAACGGGAGCAGCCGCATCCTGTGAAAGAAAGCATCTGGAAACGATCGGGCGCCCGGACGCCCTGTCCCTGCTTTCCCCGGCCCTGCGGCCCTACACCAAACGCCAGAAAAACGGAAGGCTGGCGCACGCGCGCTGGAAAGACCTGCAACTGCCCGTTTACGTGCTGTGGGCCGCGGAAGCCTATGGCGGCCACCCTTCGGCGGCGTATTACGCCCTTCCCGCCAATCCGCTGGACATCGGCATCTCCGCCTGGGACACGCTTCACGACCCCATGCCCGGCTATGAGGAATGCGCGCTGGACAGCGCGCGCGCCTGGACGGTGGAGCTGATGAAGCTCCTTCATGAGGGCCGCGGGCTCATCACCGCGGAGGAACTGGGCTGGAACCCTCCCTCCTACGACGTGTTCAAGGACCTGATGGCCTCCCGGCGTGAAAGCCTGCAGGACCTGCTGGGCCTCAACCTCACCCCCCACCTGCCTTTCTGAGATGTTCTCCCTGACCAACATGCTGATCTCCGCATCCGCCGGAACGGGAAAAACCTACCAGCTTTCCCTGCGCTTCCTGGGGCTGCTGGCTCTGAACCACGGCAGCCACCCCGAACGGCTCATCGCCATCACCTTCACCCGGAAGGCGGCAGGGGAATTCAAGGACCGCATCCTGACGGACCTGGCTGCGGGGGCTACGGACGAGGAGGGGGCGCAACGCCTGAAAGAACAGCTCTGGACGGTCATCAAGGGAACGCCGGGGGAACCCGGCATCTGGCCCGGAGCAACGGAGGCATGGAAGGCGGAAAACCTGCACCGGGAGCGTTTCCGGCATCTGCTGCACATCCTGGTGCAGAACCTGGCGCGCCTCAACCTCTGCACCATTGACAGCCTTTTTGCCCAGATTGCCTCCACCAGCACCTTTGAGCTGGGCGTCAGCGGCTTCAGCATGATTGACACCACGGCGGAGAAGCTGGCGCGCCGCGAAGCCCTGCTTTCCCTGTACCGGGAATGCTCCGTGAACAGGGAGCGGAGGCGGAATTTTGAAGACGCCTTCCTCTCCGGAGCGGACTCCGATGCGGAAGCCGCGGATGCGGAGGATTCCATGATGCGGCGTCTCAACACCTACCACGAACTTTTCCTGGACGAACCGGACGCCGGAACATGGGGAAACCCCGTCGCGCTGGGCTTCACGCCGGAAGAACTGCCCCCCCCCGTTCCCCTGGAACAATTTGACGCCGTCCTGCATGCCGTGGCTTTCCAGGCACAGCAGGCGCCCGCTCCGGAAGGGAAAAACGGCTCCAAAAGCAAAGAACTGTTCCTGCGCTTCCTGAACGGTTTCTCCCAATACGCCAGGCTGGGCCGCGTGCGCTTCCGCACGGACGGAGGTTCTTCCTGGAACATCACCGTGGAAGAGGCGCGGGAAAAATTCAAGGACTTCTGGTCCCCTCCGCTGGAAGAACTCATCCAGAGCTGGCTGCGCATGGAGGTCCTGCAGGCGCTGCGCCGCACCCGCGCCACGCACGGACTGATGCTCCTTTTTGAAGGCAAATATTCCTCCCTGGTCCGCAACAAGGGAAGGTTCCTGTTTCACGACGTCACGCGCATGCTGGGCGGGGGAGCCGTTACGCCGGAGCTCAAGAGAGACCTGCAATACCGCATGTACTGCCGCTATGACCACTGGATGCTGGATGAATTCCAGGACACGTCCCAGTCCCAGTGGCGCGTCATCAAGCCTTTTCTGGACGACCTGACGGAATCCAAGGCCGGGAGCGAAGGCAGCATCTTCGTGGTGGGGGACATCAAGCAGAGCGTGTACCAGTGGCGCGGCGGGGATCCGGAGCTTTTCCGCTCCGTTTCCACCCAGCTTCAACTGGAAGAACGCGGCATGTCCACCTCCTACCGTTCCGTCCAGCCCGTGCTGGACCTGGTGAACGACATCTGCGACTACGCCCGGACGGCGCCGGACTGCGAACCCGCCGCCCTGGAACAATGGGGGGAATATCCGGAGCACCGGTGCGCCCCCCATCTGGAAGGCCGGTCCGGCGTCTCCCAAATCTGGCAGACGCCCAAGGCGGAAGCCTCCACCGCCAACGACCTGGTGTGCCAGGCGGCAGCCGACATCCTAGAACGTACCGGAGCCCTGCGCCGCGGCCTGGAAACCGCCATTCTGGTCAGCACGAAAAACCAGGCGCTAGCCATCAAGACCTGGCTGACGGACCACGGCGTTCCCGCGGAGGTATGCGACGACGTTCCGGTGGGCGTGGATTCCCCCCTGGGAAAAAACCTGCTGTACTTCTTCCGCTGGCTGCTCATGCCGGGAGACCCCTTTGCCGCAGGCCTGCTCATCCATTCCCCCCTCCGGCCCCTCGTCACTCCGGAACGGCCTGAAGGCATGGACTGGAAGGCCTGGCGCCTCCTGCTGGAACGGGACGGCTACGCCGCCGTCATGGAAGAACTGGAGCGGAGGCTGGCCCGGACGGGAACGCGGCTCGATGGATATTTTTGCGGGCGTCGCGCAGCGCGCGCCGGAGTTCTACTGCAAGCATAATTTGGAGTGGTTCTACCGCCTTATCAAAAATCCGTCCCGTATCGGCCGTATGATGAAGCTGCCGCTCTTCCTTGTCCACGTTTCGGGGGAGAAGCGCAAATGAGCGGCAAGCTGATCGTATTTGAAGGCACGGACGGCTCCGGCAAGGCGACGCAGAGCAAGCTGCTCTTCGAGAGGCTGCAGCGCGAGGGCATCGACTGCCGCAAGCTCAACTTTCCCCGCTATGGGGAAAAGTCCGCCGCGCTCGTCGAGCTGTACCTCGGCGGCGCGTTCGGTACGCACCCGAGCGATGTGAACGCCTACGCGGCGTCGACGTTTTACTCCGTCGACCGCTACGCGTCCTACAAGCAGGACTGGGGCAAATATTACGAGGCGGGTGGACTTCTGATCGCTGACCGCTACACGACCTCGAACGCCGTGCATCAGGCCGGCAAGCTGCCGGACGGCGAACGGGAGAAATATCTCGACTGGCTTTTCGGCTTTGAATACGGCCTTCTGGGCCTGCCCGAGCCGTCGCTCGTCTTTTATCTCGATGTGCCGACCGAGCTGACCGAAAAGATGATGCGCGAGCGCGAACAGGCGACAAACACGAAGGCCGACATCCACGAGCAGGACGAAGCTTACCTGCGCGCGTGCCGCGAGAATGCGAAAAAGGTCGCCGAGCGCTGCTCCTGGCAGCGCATTGGCTGCTCGAAAGACGGCGCGATGCGCACGGTCGAAGACATACACGAGGAAATTTACCGCCGCGTGACGGAACTTTTGAAGGCTTGACCACATCAAAAACAAGTGAAAAGGGGACGCTCACGCGCCCCATCTTCACAGGAGGAGAGTGCCTTAGCAGCAGCAATCGTTGCTGTTGCCGCAACCGCAGCCATTGCCGCAACCGCAGCCATTGCCGCACCCGCCGCAGCCGAACAGCACCAGAATGATGATGAGGATCAGCCACACGCAGCTATTGTTGTTATTGCACATTTTCGTTTCACCTCACTTGTCATGCCCTATCCTATGCGCGAGCGCGCAAAGGTGAGCCTGACCGATAGAAAAAGGTGAGGGAATTTCAAATCAGCAAGGAGGAGCTATGAGCTACGAGGACAACTACGATCAAACCGCCCGCTGGGACGCCGAGAGCGTCCGCGAAGCGGAGCAGCGCACGCAGCACCGCTCCACGCGCAGCAGCGCCGAGCGGCAAAAACTGAAGAAGAAAGGGCAGCGCCGCCGCTTTACGCTGTGGCTCGCGTTCGTGCTCATCACGTCGGCGATCCTCGCCGGTGTGGGCTGGCTGCTGGCGAACGACATGTGCTCTTTCAACAAGGCACCGGTCGAGACGACCATCGAGATCACGCGCGACGACAACCTGAACACCATCGCCACGAAGCTCCACGACGAGGGGCTCATTAAGTACAAGTGGTTCTTCAAGGCGTTCGGCAGGCTCCGCCACGCGGAAAGCCGCATCGGCATCGGCACCTACGCCGTCGACAGCGACATGGACTACGACGCGCTCATCAACCGCATGAGCAACAAGAACGCGTCGCTCACGGCGAATACCGTTAAAATTTCGATCCCAGAGGGCTATAATGTCCGCCAGATCATCGCGCTGATGGACAAGTATGGTGTCAACACGGCGGAAAAGCTCACCGACGCGGCGATGAACTCGGACTTCAACTATTCGTTCATCGACAACAATAAAAAGGGCGACCTGACGCGCCTTGAGGGCTATCTCTTCCCCGATACCTACGAATTCTTCGTGGACGAGGACCCGACGCACGCGCTGTCGAGACTGCTCGACAACTTTAATACAAAGATGAGCGATGAGCTCATGCAGAAGGTCGAGGCCTCCGGCTATTCGCTCAACCAGATCTTGACCATCGCCTCGCTCATCGAAAAGGAGACGGACGGCACGGACCGCGAGAACATCGCATCGGTCATCTATAACCGTCTCAACAACGTCGGCGAGACGTATCACAAGCTACAGATCGACGCCTCGCTCATTTACGGCCTTGGTGACAACTACACCGGCACGCTCACGAGCAGCGACCTCAATTACAACACGCCCTACAACCTCTCGATGTACGAGGGCTTACCGCCCACGCCCATCGCGAACCCCGGTCTTGCCTCCATTCAGGCGGCGCTCGAACCGGCGCAGACGAACTACTACTTCTACGCGCTCGGCAAGGACGGCGTGCACCACTTCTTCAAGACCTACGCGGAGCACTCGAGCTTCGTCAGCTCCAGCCAGTACGCAGGCTAACATAAAATGACGCGGCAGCGTGGCTTATGCCACGCTGCCGCTTTGAAAGAGGACAACGATGAGAAGAAAACCCGAGATCCTCGCCCCAGCGGGCGATATGGAAAAATTGCAGATGGCCGTGCTCTACGGCGCGGACGCAGTGTACTTAGCCGGTACGAGCTTCGGCATGCGCTCGTTCGCGGGCAACTTCACGCCGGAGGAGCTTCCCAAAGCGGTGCAGTTCGCGCACGACCACGGTGTGCGCGTCCACGTGACGGTGAATACGATGCCGCGCAACGACGAGGTCGCGCGCCTGCCCGAGCACTTGGAGCGTTTGAACGACGCAGGTGTCGACGCGCTTATTTTGGCCGACCTCGGCGCGTTTACGCTCGCGGGGAAGTATGCGCCCAAGTGCGAGCGCCATATCTCGACCCAGCAGTCGATCGCAAACTACGAGTGCGCCCGCGCGTGGTACGATTTGGGCGCGAAACGAGTGGTGCTGGCAAGGGAAATGTCTTTACAGGAGATTCGCGAAATGCGCGCGAAAATTCCAGAGGAGCTGGAGGTCGAGACCTTCTGTCATGGCGCGATGTGCGTGAGCTATTCGGGCCGCTGCCTTCTCTCAAACTATATGACCGGCCGCGACTCAAACCGCGGCCAGTGCGCCCAGCCCTGCCGCTACCAGTATGCGCTGATGGAGGAGAAACGTCCGGGCGAATATTTCCCCGTCTTCGAGGATGAGAAGGGGACCTACATCATGAACTCGCGCGATATGTGCATGATCGACCATTTAGACGATATCATGGACGCGGGCATCGACTGCATCAAGATCGAGGGGCGCGCGAAGTCGGCCTACTACGCCGCCATCGTCACAGGTGCGTACCGCCATGTGCTCGACAACGTCACCGCGGGCAGGGAAGTCGATCCCGTATGGCGCGATGAGGTAGAGCATGTGAGCCACCGCCATTATTCGACGGGCTTCTACTACGGCCAGCCCGGGCAGTATTACGACAATTCGCGCTACATCCGCGACTGGCAGGTCTGCGCCGTCGTGACGGACTGCGATGCGGACGGCAACGCGACGCTGTCACTTCGCAACAAGTTTGCCGCGGGCGACGAGATCGAGCTCGTCGGCCCCGACAGCCGCCCGTTCACGATGACCGCGCCCGTGATGCACGACCTCGAGGGCTTCGAGCTCTACGAGCCGCGCACACCGCAGACGGTGTTTAAGATGAAGCTGCCGCGCTTTGTGCCGCCGATGAGCTTTGTGCGCCATGCGGTTTCTTTGAGCGCAAAGGATTAAAACGCTTTTTCGCGCCTTTTTGGGCACGGGGGGATAGGCAGCGCCGAAGGTGCTGCACCACATTTCCTGCTCCTCCTGCGCGGCCGCAGGGAAAAATGCAAAAACTTATTTTTGCGCTTTCAACGCCCTGCGTTGAGCAAGGATCCCCGGCAGGATCGCGCACAGCGATCCGATCAGGAAGCAGACGATGCCGACGATCATATTGAGCGGAATTTCCTCCTTGAGGAAAAGAAGCGCGAAGATCGGCGCCAAAATGGGCTTTAGGAAGAAAATGAGCGACGCCTCCTGCGCGGACGTTTTCTCCATCGCCATCATGTGGCAGACGAAGCCCGCCGCGGAGTTGATGCAGCAGATGTACAGCAGTGCCGGAATGGCCGAGGCAGGGATATTTTCAAAGAGCGGCACGTCGATAAAGAGGTTCAGCCCCACCGCGCCATAGAGCGACGCGCCCGCCGCCGTGCGGCCGAAGAGCAGAATGAACACGAGCTCGCCCGCGCCGAAGAGAAAACTCAGGCACGTAACAGCGATGCCGCCGAAGCGCGGTGTACGCTTTTTGCCGAACACACTGTAGAGTGCGAACATCACGGCGGAGAGAATGGCGAGCACCGAGCCTGTGGGATCGAGCGTCGCATGAATGGGGTCAATGATGATGAGCGCCGCCGTGAGCTCCAAAATGAGCGCGATAATGTGGTTGCGATGAATGTCCTCATGCAGGAAGAGATGGGCGAACACCGTGACGAAGATCGGATTGCAGGAGAAGATGACCGCAACGATGGACGCGCGCGTATAGGTCACGGACATCTGGTAGAGCGACATCGCGATGACGACGCACAGAAAGCCCGAAAGCGCGAAAAAGCCGATGTCCTTTCGCGAGAGCGAGGCGTTTTTCTTCTTCATCGAGCGCGAGGCGAACGGGATGAGCAGAATGCCGCCGACGAGAAAGCGCAGACACGTGATCTGCATGGGCGCAAACACGCCGTGCACGGTTTTGAGCATGACCTCCATCGTGCTGAAGATCACGGCGCAGAGGACGATATAGACATAGCCGGAGCGGGAACGGTTCATAGCGATTCTCCCTTCATCATTCAAACGAAAGCAGTATATGCCATTTTCTGCCCAAAGGCAAGGGATGCTTGACAAAAGCTGAATTTGAGATATAATAACGCAAGTAAAACGCGATGAAAAAGTCAGCTTTGCAGACGAGCCTGAAGCGAGAGGGGAATGGTGCAAGCCCTCGGCCACCGGTGCGAAGCAGCCGCTTTGGAGCCGTCCGCGAGGAGCGGAACGCCTCGTCCCCGTTACCGGACGGCTAAGATGCTTTCCCACAAGCGGAAAGATAATTAGGGTGGTACCGTGAAGTGTCAAGTCTTCGCCCCTATGTGTAGGGACGGAGGCTTTATTTTTTTGGAAAGGGATAGATATGCGCAAAAAAGTGTGGCTTTTTGCATTGGCTGCGGTGCTGCTGGTGATTTTGGCCGGCTGCCGCGGAAACGAGCTGCCCGACGGCATGGACGAGGACAAGGTCTCGAGCGCGGGACTTGCCGTCATGTCCCAGCTGACGAAGGGCGAATATGAAGCGGTCTACGACGCGCTGCGCGAGGATGTGCGCGAGCAGACGAGCGCCGATGCCATTGAAGAGATGATGGATATCGCGACCGAGGGGCGCGGCAGCTTCAAAAAGGTCAAGGATTCGATGGTGACGGGCGTGACGGACGCGGACGAGCCGCATGCCATCGCCGTCATCGGCGCGAAATACGACAAAAAGTCCGTGGTGTTCCGCATCGCATTCGATACGGAGATGAACCTTATCGGACTGGATGTGAGAGGGAAGTGAGCAGATGACAAGAAAAATCATCGACATGACGAAGGACCCGCGCGGCGGCCAGTTTGAATACTTCCGCACGATGACCGACCCGTGGGCGGGCATCACGGTTCCGGTGGATATTACGGATCTTCTTGCTTCGCTTAACGGCCGTCCGTTTTTCCTCAGCTATCTCTATGCGGTGATGCGCGCGGCGAACGCCGTTCCCGAGCTGCGGCGGAGATTGCTGCCCGACGGTCAGGTCGTTGAGTATGATCACTGTGACCCGTCGTACACCGTGATGAAGCCCGACGGCACGGGCGTTTACGTCTACTGCCTGCTTGAGGACGATCTGTCGTCTTACGAAAAGTTTGTCGCCGAGGGCAAGCGGCGGCAGAAGGAGACGCTCGAGCGCGGTACGCTGACCGAGGATGGCGACGTGCTGGCGAATTTCTTCGTCTCCTGCGTGCCGTGGCTCTACTACACGCAGATCAAAGAGCCCGCCGGCGGCGCAGACGACAGCAATCCGCGCTTCGCCTGGGGAAAATACCGCGAGGAAAACGGCCGCATGATGCTGCCGATGTCACTTTTCATCAACCACGCGCTCTGCGACGGATGGCACGTCACGCAGTTCTATAAAAATCTCGACCGTGAGCTCGCGGAATTGAGCGCTTATCTGAAAACACAGAACGAACAACAGTAAATTTTACAATAAAAGGAGAAACCAACCATGTCTCAGCCCAAGTATTACGGTCTCAATGAGCTGCGGGAAATGTTCCTGCACTTTTTTGAGACAAAAGGCCATCTGCGCCTGCCCAGCTTTTCCCTGATCCCGCAGAACGACGCGTCGCTGCTGCTCATCAACTCCGGTATGGCGCCGATGAAGCCGTTCTTCACCGGCGAGCAGGAGCCCCCGCGCCACCGCGTGACCACCTGCCAGAAGTGCATCCGCACCGGCGACATCGAGAACATCGGCCACACCGCGCGCCACGGCACGTACTTTGAAATGCTCGGCAACTTCTCGTTCGGCGACTATTTCAAGACCGAGGCCATCCACTGGGCGTGGGAATTCCTGACGAGCCCCGAGTGGGTCGGCCTCGACCCGAACCGCCTGTATCCCTCTGTTTTCGCCGGCAACGAGACCACGCCCGCCGACGACGAGGCGTTCCGCATCTGGCACGAGGAGATCGGCATCCCCGAGGACCGCATTTTCAAGTTCGGCAAGGAGGACAACTTCTGGGAGCACGGCTCCGGTCCGTGCGGCCCCTGCTCTGAAATTTACTACGACCGCGGCGAAAAGTACGGCTGCGGCAAGCCCGGCTGCACCGTCGGCTGCGACTGCGACCGCTATATGGAGGTCTGGAACAACGTCTTTTCCCAGTTTGACAACGACGGCAACGGCAACTACTCCGATCTCGTTCAGAAAAACATTGACACCGGCATGGGCCTTGAGCGACTGGCCGTTGTCTGCCAGGGCGTGGATTCGCTCTTCGACGTCGATACCGTCATGAACATCACCCACAAGGTCAGCGAGATCACCGGCGCGCACTATGGTGACAGCCACCAGACCGACGTGTCCCTGCGCGTCATCACCGACCATATCCGCGCCTCCGTCATGATGATCTCGGACGGTATCCTGCCGTCGAACGAGGGCCGCGGCTATGTGCTGCGCCGTCTGCTGCGCCGCGCGGCGCGCCACGGCAAGCTCCTCGGCGTCAACGAACCGTTTCTGTATCAGGTCGTGGACATGGTCGTGCACGAAAACGAGTGCCAGTACCCCGAGCTGCGCGAGAAGCAGGCGTATATCACCCGCGTCATCCGCAACGAGGAGGAGAACTTCGCCAAGACCATCGACGCCGGCATGCACATCTTCTCCGACCTGCTCGCCGAGCATCAGGCCAAGGGCGAGCGGGTGTTCTCCGGCGCGGATGCGTTCAAGCTCTATGACACCTACGGCTTCCCGATCGACCTGACCCGCGAGATGGTGCAGGAGCAGGACATGACCGTGGATGAGGATGCGTTCCAGGAGCTGATGGAGCAGCAGCGCGTGCGCGCGAGAAAGGCGCGCGAGGCGCTCGGCGACCTGGCATGGGCCGGCGTGGACCTCGGCCTGGACACGACGCCGACGAAATTCACCGGCTATGACCACACGGTCGACCAGGGCACGATCCTGGCCATCGTCTGCGACGGTGAGGTCTGTTCGGAGATCGATGAGGGCAAGCAGGGCGTGCTCGTGCTCGACTGCACGCCGTTTTATGCCGAGATGGGCGGCCAGGTGGCCGACCACGGCGTCATTGAGACGGACGGCGCGCTCTTCCAGGTGACGGACGTCCAGAAGGACAAGGCCGGCAAATTCCTGCACCACGGTGTGATGCACTCCGGCCGCCTGCAGGTCGAGCAGACCGTCACGGCGCGCATCGATACCGACCGCCGCAAGGCGATCATGCGTGCGCACTCGGCCACGCACCTGCTCCAGGCCGCGCTGCGCGAGGTGCTGGGCGATCATGTGCATCAGGCGGGCTCGCTCGTGGAGCCGGATCGCCTGCGCTTTGACCTGACGCATTTCTCGGCCATCACGCCCGAGGAGCTGGAGCGGGTCAATGAGATCGTCGGCGACTGGATCCTTGACGGCATGGACGTCACCGTGTCCGAGATGTCGATGGCGCAGGCCAAGGCCAGCGGCGCGACGGCGCTCTTCAGCGAGAAGTACGGTGATGTCGTGCGTGTGGTGAACATGGGCGGCAAGTCCGTTGAGCTCTGCGGCGGCACGCATGTGGACAACACCGCCAAGATCGGCCCGTTCCGCATCACGGGCGAGAGCTCGGTCGCGTCCGGTGTGCGCCGCGTGGAGGCGATCACCGGCAAGGCCTACCTGCGCGAGATGGAGACCGTCAACCGCCGCATGTACGCGGCGGCCGAGGTGCTGCACGCCAAGCCCGCCGACCTCATTGCCAAGGCAAAGGGCTTCACGGCGGAGCTCAAGGAGGCGCGCCAGAACGTTGAGCGCATGAAAGAGAAGATCCTGCACAGCGACGTCGACCGCTTCCTCTATGCCTCGAAGAACATCGGCGGTATCAAGGTCATCACGACGACGCGCACCGACCTCGAGGCCGGCGACCTGCGCAAGCTCGGCGACTTCCTGCGCGATAAGGATCCGGACACGGTCGCGGTGCTTGCGACGGCGACGGAGAGCAAGGTCACGTTCGTGGCCGTCTGCGGCAAGAACGCCGTGGCCAGGGGCATCCGCGCGGGCGATCTTGTGCGCGCCGTGTCGGCGGTCACCG
>OGXE01001793.1_pt1 | contig 17374 bp, 19 predicted proteins | sample 1576181 | NCBI WGS metagenome assembly OGXE01 (sample SAMEA3541478, study PRJEB24748) | human gut metagenome | biome: human gut; feature: human-associated habitat; material: faeces | place: China | collected 2012 | reverse complement strand
GAAAAGTGCTGATTTACCTGCGCCCGGATATCAGCTATAACCTTGACGCGGGATGAAATCGAAAATTATCTTAAAATTGAGGATGCGCTTTCCTTTGACTGTGACCGCTATGAATGCTCGCCGGAGGAAGTGGCAGAACGATTTGCGGATAGCCCCATTGTACGTCTCTGCAACGCCATCATTCCCACCACGCTTGAGCAGGAGGATTTAGAAGAGGTCTTCACATGGGCAAGGTTTTTCAACGAGGTCGGGATTTCTGCAAAGCTGATGAATCATCCGCTGACCAAGCTCTGTGAAAAGCTGTTCGACGAACACCGTCTGATGGACTTCCATCGCTGCGTCTTGGATGTGGACTATCGAAAGCAGCTCCTAAATGAACTGGCTCATAACTAAGACACGAAAAAACGCCCCCGACACTGTGCCAGACGCACAGTGCCGGGGGCGTTCCCGTTTCCAGCGATTTATTTTTCTCTCGGCAAGGGGCTGTTCATAAGGTGACACTTTCCATTTTGCGAAGCCGTGAAAATTCGATGTGTTCCGTGGAGATGTTCACTGGGCAGCATACGCCGTACACGTTTCCGATAATCACTGATGTAGAATTGATTTGTGTTTAGGAGGACAAAGCGGGAGATATAATGTTAAATGTAGTTGCGTGCGCACGCATATTGCGTTATAATACTGGTGGTTAGGAGGAATATATCTATGCAACTATTAAAATGGCTTTCAGTAACAGACCGATTTTACAAAATCTATTTGGATAAACAGCTTGCCCCCTTTGGAATCAACAACAGCCAATATATGTTTTTGATTAAAATCTGTCGTTCGCCTGGCATTTTACAGGATTCTTTAATGGATATGTTTTATGTTCATCCGAGCAATATTGTACGGACAGTTGCGGCATTAGAAAAGCAGGGAATGATTATGCGTTCCCCAAATGATAAGGATAAGCGGACGTGTAAGCTGTATCCTACGGAACGTGCGCTGTCTGTAATTGATGAGGTGCAGACGGTATGTGAAAAGACAGAAGCTCTTTTATTGCAGGGTATGAGCGAATCCGAGCAGAACCTTTTTATGGATTTCTTAATACAGGCGGGCAGAAATATCACATCGGAACTCCATATAGAGAAAAAGGGGGAGGAGTTCAATGACTGAAAATCCTCTGGGCTATGAAAAAATTCCAAAGCTGTTGAAAAATTTTGCTGTTCCCAGTATTGTGGCGTCTCTTGTCGGCTCAATCTACAATATTGTGGATCAGATTTTTATTGGTCAAGGGGTCGGTTATTTGGGAAATGCAGCAACCAATGTTGCCTACCCGTTTTCTACCATCTGCCTTGCCATTGCACTACTGGTCGGAATTGGCAGTGCTTCCCGTGTTTCCCTCTGTCTTGGATGCAAAGAGCCGAAAGCTGCCGCCAAAGCAGCGGGAAATGGTATTGTTCTGATGGGAATTTTCGGAATTATTTATTTGCTGGTTGGAGAAACTTTTCTGTCTTTGCTCCTAAAGGCATTTGGGGCAACGACAGATGTATTTCCATATGCAAAGCAGTATGCCAGCATAACATTGATTGGAATGCCGTTTCTCATTGTAACGAATGGTATGAGCAATTTGATTCGAGCAGATGGAAAACCAAAGTATTCAATGGTCTGCATGGTTGTGGGAGCTATTATCAATACCATTCTTGACCCCATTTTTATTTTTGTTTGCGATTGGGGAATTGCCGGCGCAGCTTGGGCAACAGTTATTGGGCAAATTTTTTCCTTCATACTCGCACTCCGTTATCTATGGCGTTTCCAAACAATCCATTTTGAAAAAGAGTCGTTTTTATTGGACATCAAAGAAAGCATGAAAATTTGCAGCATGGGAATCAGCAGCAGCTCAAACCAGATTGCAGTTACCGTGATTCAAATCATTCAGTACAATTCGTTGACTTATTACGGCGCATTAACAAAATATGGAACGGATATTCCCTTGGCAGCTTGCGGAATTGTTATGAAAACAAATGCCATAATCCTTGCGATTGTTGTAGGAATCTCGCAAGGGACACAGCCGATTATCGGTTTCAACTATGGAGCAGGGCAATATCATCGGGTACGGGAGGCTTACATGCTTGCAGTAAAGTGGAATCTTGTTGTTTCCACTATTGCTTTTATCGCATTTCAATTTTTCCCGCAATCTATCATTTCACTATTCGGAGACGGGGACGAGCTGTATTTTGAATTTGCTGTTTTGTTCATGCGTACCTATCTTTTCATGGTGTTGGTAAATGGTGTGCAGTTGCTTTCTTCCAGCTTTTTTACCGCAATAGGAAAATCGTTAAGAGGTGCTCTGTTGGCATTAACAAGGCAGACCTTTTTCTTGATTCCGCTTACCCTGCTGCTCCCGCTTCGTTTCGGAATTATGGGAGTATTGCTAGCGGGGCCTATTGCTGATTTTTCAGCGTTTGTGCTATCTGTTGTCCTGGTGGGTATAGAATTAAAAAAACAAAAAAACTCGCTTATAATTTAAGCCATAGCATATAGCTATTATCCACAGCTACTGAGCAAGTGTTATCAATGGAGCTTTACAAGATGCTCCCGTACCTTGTCACCATCATCGTGCTCGTTGCCGTTTCCATGCGCAAAAAGCGCGAGAACGAGCCGCCTGCCGCGCTAGGACTTGCATATTTCCGAGAAGAACGATCGTTTCAAAGCTCCACGGTGTTTGCCGTGGAGCTTTGTTATTATGCGTTGCTTGCGGCAACGGAGCGTGTATTTATGCCGCAAGGAGGTAAAAAACATGTTGTCTGAAAATTTGAAAACTCTGCGCAGGCAGAAAGGCTTTACGCAGGAAGAGCTTGCCGCGCGGCTGAACGTAGTCCGCCAAACAGTGTCAAAGTGGGAAAAGGGAGTTTCACGCGGTTAAAGACACGCAGCCCGCGCTTATAGGTATAGCAGCGCATGAGGTGGTGCTCATGCGCTGCTATGCGTTCAGCTGTTCAGTTTATTCGTTCCAAGCTCTTACCTGTGCCTCGAGCCAGTTGCACCAGGCGTCCACGCCCTCGCCGGTCTTGGCGCTTATCGGGAATATCTCGATATCCGGGTTGCGCTTGTGCGCGAACTCGCGCACCTTGTCCATGTTGAAGTCGAAGTAGGGAAGGACGTCGATCTTGTTTATGATCAGCGCCTGGCACACCTCAAACATCAGCGGGTACTTGAGCGGCTTGTCGTGGCCCTCGGGCACGGAGAGTATTGCGACATTCTTGACCGCGCCGGTGTCGAACTCCGCCGGGCAGACGAGGTTGCCAACGTTCTCGAGTATCGCGAGGTCGAGGTCGGCGGCGCCGAGCTCACGGAGCCCCTGCTCGGTCATGCCCGCGTCGAGGTGGCACATGCCGCCGGTGTGTAGCTGGATGCTCCTGACGCCCGTCTCGGCGATGGCGAGCGCGTCCACGTCCGAGTCGATGTCGGCCTCCATGACGCCGATGCGCAGCTTATTCTTGAGGCGTGCGATGGTCGCCTTGAGCGTGGTAGTCTTGCCGCTGCCGGGGCTGGACATGAGGTTCAGGAGGAAGGTGTGCTCCTTCTTGAGCTGCGCCCTGACCCGGTCCGCCTCCCGGTCGTTGTTTTCAAATACGCTCTGCTTTATTTCGATGACTCGCACTTTGCCATTTGTCATTCTTCCGCTACCTCGATTTCTTTGATTACCAGCTGGTCGCCCTGCTTGAGCGTCCAGCGGGTGCTGCCGCAAAACGGGCACATGGGGACGTCGTCCCTGGCGTTTTCCATGACCTCGTAGTCCTTGCCGCAGTCGGCGCAGTGGGCGATGGCTTTCACCATATTGATGTAGAGCTCTGAGCCCGCGCAGATGGTACCGTTTACGGCCTCCGGCCAGACCCCGTGCATGTACACGGGGACTATGCCGGTCATCTCTCCGACATCCACACTTACGGATGCGATGCGGGATACCCCGTACCGTTTGGCTGCGGCGTCAAGGGTATCGAGCATATTAAGAACTACTCCTAATTCATGCATTGGCGTTGTCCTGCTTTTCACTTTCGTGTTTCTTGAACATCATACTGGCAGTACCGGAGTCGCTGCAGTCCTGCTCGTCCGTCTTGGGTGAATTGGCCGCGATGCGCTTCGTCCGCTCCGCGATATTTGCGCCCAGCGCGGCGGCCCAGGCGTCGGGCGAGGTGGGCGGCACAGCGTCGTGAACCTTGTAGAGCTTTACGGCGTCGAACTCGCACTTGGTGGTGCAGACGCCGCAGCCGAGGCACTTTCTCTCGTCTACTACGGTAACGCCGCAGCCCATGCAGCGGGCGGCCTCCTTCTTAAGCTGTTCCTCTGTAAATGTGGCGCGGGTATCGTCCATGGTCTCGAGCGCCTTGCTCGCGGCGGCGTGGTGCGGACGCTGACGGGGCTGCTTGTCAAAGCCGCTGTAATCCCCGAGCTCCTTATCAAAGGGCTTGTACTCGCGCTCGCGGCGAATGAGAAGGTTCTTGCCCTGGACGTACCTGTGCACGGAAATAGCGCCGGACCTGCCGGTTGCAATGGCGTCGATGGTAAAGCCGGGGCCCATCGCGCAGTCGCCGCCGGCGAAGATGTCTTCCTCGGCGGTCTGATAGGAGATCTCGGCAACATTGACGACTCTGAAGTCCTCAACCTTGGCCTTGGTGCCGCTCAGGAGATCTCCCCACACAATCGACTGCCCGATCGCGGTGAACACGTTGGAGCAGGGCATGATAACGGTGTCATTCTCGTCGTAAACGGGGCTGAACCTGCCGGTTTCGTCAAATACGGACACGCAGCGCATGAATTCCACGCCCGTGACGCGACCGTTTTCGCCAATGATGCGCTTCGGACCCCAGCTGTTGCAAATCTCCACTCCCTCTGCCAGAGCCTCGTCCTTTTCGTCGGGAACGGTGGGCATTTCCTCGTCCTTTTCGAGGCAGACCATTTTGACATTGCGGTTGCCGAGACGCATTACGGCGCGAGCCACGTCTACGGCCACGTTTCCGCCGCCTATCACCACGGTGTCGCCCTCAACGGAGGAGATGACGCCCTCGTTCACGCCGCGAAGGAAGTTGATGCCGCCCTGGACGCCGATGAGCTCCTCGCCCTCAATGCCGAGCTTACGGCTGGCCTGCGCGCCGATGGCGACGTAGAAGGCCTTGTAGCCCTGCTCACGAAGCTGCTCTATAGTCACGTCCCTGCCGACGTCGACGCCGCATTTGAACTCCACGCCCAGCCTGCGCAGAACCTCGATCTCCGCGTCTATGACGTCTTTTTTGAGTCGGAAGGAGGGTATGCCGAACTTCAGCATACCGCCGGGAGCCGCGTTCTTCTCGAACACCGTGACGGGATAGCCCTCCACCGCGAGATAGTACGCGGCGGTCATTCCGGCGGGGCCGGCGCCTATTACGGCTACCTTTTCCTCGTAGCTGTCTTTTTTCTCCGGTACGTAGAGGTTCCCCTCCTCGAGCTCCTTGTCGGCGATGAACTTCTTGATGTCGTCGATGGCCATGGCCTCGTCGACGCGGGCGCGGGTGCATTCGTTTTCACAGTCATGCGGACAGATTCGCCCGCAGACTGCGGGGAAGGGATTGTCCCTCTTGATGACCTTGAGCGCCTCGTCGTATTTGCCCTCTGCGGCCTTGCGGATATAGCCCTGGATAGATATGTGCGCGGGGCAGGCGGCCTTGCAGGGAGCACTGCCGCTCTTGTTTACCATCTTCCGCTTGAGGTAATCCATATCCCAGAACTCCTCCGTCCAGTTGGTGTCCATGTAGTCCGGAAGGTTCTTGGTTTCGCACTCCGCCTCGCAGAAATTCGTGCCGAGGGTGAGCGCGTTGGCGTTGCAGGATTCGACGCACGCGCCGCAGGCCACGCACTTTTCGGGATCCACCTTGGCGACAAAGTTGGAGGCCATGTTCATCTGCAGGTTGAGCATATTGGCCGTGCGCAGAGAGGCGCAGCCGCAGCCGCAGCAGTTGCAGATAAAGCAGGTGGTGTCGTGCCCCTGGGTGTTGAACACCTGGTGGACGTGCCCAGCCTTCTCCATCTTTCTGAGTATTTCGTAGACCTCCTCCTTGGAGATCTCCCTGGCTCTCTGGGTACGGATGCCGTAGTCTGCGTAGTCGTCAAGCTGGATGCAGGTGTCTATATGCGTGTGCTCGCAGCCCATGCCCAGAGCGCGCGTAGCCGTGCGGCAGGCGCAGTTCGCGACGGAGAACTTGGTGGCCTTGTCTATGAAGGGCTTCAGCTCCTCGAAGGGCATGATCGTGGATTTGGCGGCCACGGACTCCATTATCGGTATTGTCCTGAGCCCGCCGTGCGCTCTTTTCTCAAAGGGCATGGCGGTCATGTCCGTGAGACGGATGCGCTCCTCGTAGAAATCCGAGGCGTATTTCAGCAGCTCGGGGTCTATCTCCTTGTCCAGGACGACGAACTCAAGGATGCCAGGCAGCCAGGGCCAGCGGCGGTATTTGAGCACGCCGGACAGCGACGAGCACATGATCAGGCCTTTCATGCTCATCTCTTCAAGAGTGGAAGCAATTTCCTCGACGGTCACGTTGTTCGCCTCGGCTATTTCGTCGAGCGATTTGAAGAAGGGCTCGCACATCATCGCTATGCGGGCGTCCTCGTCGGAGCAGAAATGCAGCAGGAACTGTACGCTTTCGCTCTCGTCGTTATTTCCCTCCTGACCAGGATAGATATTATCCAGCCAATCAGCCCATCTAATGAGATTCGGGTATTTGTTGCTCATAGTCATTCCCTCCGTATTATTCATTATCCGCCTATCGCCGGAATCTGAAATCAAAATACGCCTGTGTTAAAAAAGTTGCAATACCGCCTGGGAATGTTCTATAATAGCTACAAAAAAGGTGTTAAGCGTTTGAACACACGCCCTGCTTGTTTGCGGAACGCGCGAACATTTTTTAGAATTTGTACCGCGAGGAGGGACAAAAACCGCTATGAGTAAACCCGTGGATGTGAGGAATAAATTGGCGGACAAAGCGCTTGAGCTGTTCAACGCCAACGGATATGAAAAGACATCCGTAAACAGTATCTGCGCCGCGGCCAACGTTTCGAGGACACGTTTTTATTCTCTGTTTTCCGACAAAAAGGACTTGATTATGTGGACCATGCGCGACGCTTCTCTGGAAAGCAATATTGAGCCGTCGGAAATACTTTTTTTGGACAATGATTTCGAGCGCATGATATACATTTTTGCGCTGCACACGCCCATGTGGACAAAGGACAACGTCAACTACTGTAAGACCCTCCTGAAGCTTGAGGTGGATGAAAGGCTGGGTATCTTCGATTTTGTCGACGCTTACAATGAACTGTACTACAAGCTCTTATCCAACTGCCAGAAGAACGGCATCATAAGGAACCTTGGCAAGCCGGAGATTTTGGTGAAATATTCTATACAAATCGCTAAGGCGACTCTCCTGGACTGGTGCTGTTCAAATGCCGCCTTCGACTTCCACGAGGCTGTAAGGACGGGCATGGAAGAGTACTACGACGTCGCTCCGGCTTACCGTAAAAGCCGGTAAAGCAATATGCAGCACAATGCCCGGCTCTGTTTTGGAGCCGGGCATTGCCATGTTGATTATCGCATCTTTTTAAAGGGTGTGCAAGAACAGCGCCTTACTATGCTTCAGTTCAGGCTGTAGCCGAACTTGCTGCCGTGGAGGACTGCCTTGTTGATCTTGCCGGTGGCGATGGCATCGCCCGCCTTCCAGACGCTGGGATGGCCGGAAGCAAGCAGCTCCTGCCACAGTGCGTCGTTGGGCTTCACACCCACGGACAGAACGATCACGTCTGCGGGAAGCTCCTTCACCTCGCCGTCCTTGGTGCTCTCAATGAACAGCTTGCCGTCGGCAAATTTCACAACCTTGTTATTATAAAATAGGGCAACACCCTGATCGTTGCAGTGGCGGACCTCCAGCAGCGCTTCGTTCTGATAGCGCATATCCAGCATATCCACCGGCCATTCGGGCAGCATATCCACCACGGAAACCTGATTAGTGCCCTGACGGTTGATATACAGCGCAGTCTCCAGCCCGGTAATGCCACCGCCGATGACAACGACCTTCTTGTTTGCAAACTGCATGTCGTTGGCAAGCACGTCGTGCGCCTGAACCGTCTGTACCTGATCCAGCCCCTCGAGTGGGATGGAAATGACGTTGCTGCCGGTTGCAACCAGAATGGAATAGGGTTTGAGAGCCAGAACCTCCTGCGCCGTGACCTCCTTCCCCAGCTTCATCGTGATATTCAGCTTCTTTGCCATGGACTTATAATAGTCGATAGCCCACTCAAATTTGCCCTTGAAGGGGGGCTTCTTTGCAACATGGAGGTTACCGCCGATCTCATCGCGTTTGTCGAACACCACCACGTCAAAGCCGCGCTGTTTGAGCGTGACCGCAGCTTCCATGCCCGCGGGGCCTGCGCCGATGACCGCCACCAGACGGCCGTCCCCGTCCTGAACGATGGGGCGCTTGGAGCCTTCGCGCAGGGCAAAGGGGTTCACGGAGCAGTTCGTCTGCTCATAGCTGAACGGATTGACATTGAAGCAATTCATGCAGGAGATGCAGTAGCGAAGCTCATCCTCGCGACCTTCGGCACACTTCTTTACCCATTCGCGCTCAGCCAGAATGCCGCGGCCCATGCCGACCATGTCGCACTTGCCGTCATTGATGATCTGATCCACGAAATCCGGGTGACGGATGCTGCCGGTAGCTACTACGGGAACGGAAACAGCATTCTTGACCATGGTAGCAGCAGGAACCTTCCAGCCTTCGGCACGATGCACATCGCCGGACATAATATCGTCCTGATGATATATTGTGCCGCCGGCGGACACTGCAATCATATCCGCACCGGCCTTTTCCAGATAGGGAGCGACCTCGGCGGCCTGTTCCGGCGTGATTCCGTCGTTGCCGTTGGGACCTTCACTCTTGGGGTAGTCAAAGCCCTGCATTTTCACGGAGATGATTTTATCCGGTCCGATGACCTTGCGGATGCGGGTCAAAATCTCCGTGGCAAAACGGGTGCGATCCTCTACCTTATTCCAGCCGTACTCATCAGTGCGGTGATTGAACAGAGGAGAAATGAACTGGCAGGCCAGATAGACATGACAGGTTTGGAACTCGATGCCGTCCGCACCGGCGGCCATAGCACGCTTGGCAGCGGCCACAAACTTGTCCTGAATGGCGTGGATCTCGTCCTTCGTCAGCTCGTCCACAGTCTTCGGATCAATGCCGGAATAGTTGGTTGCGCCGGGATGCCAAAGCTGGAACAGGATCTTTGCGTCGTACTTATGGGCAGCAAGCACCAGCCTGCGAAGCCCGGGGATAAAGCGGTCATCATAAATGCCCGGCTGCAAGGGCAGCACAGAAGGCCACTCCGGGTCTACGATCATTGCGCCGGGAACAAGAAGCCCCACGCCGCCCGCGGCGACCGATTCCACATAGGCGATGTCTTTTGCGGATACGCTGTCGTCGAAATTAGAAATATTCTTTGCCATCGCAAGGAACATCACTCTGTTTTTCACGGTCTGATTACCGATTTTAATAGGCTCCAAAAATTTATGGCTCATGATGTGACCTCCTTATACAAACATGGCTTCACCGGAAGCGCGGACAGTCAGCTCACTGATATTCACGCCCCAAGGCTGGTCAATGGCGTAAATGATGTTGTCCGCCAGAATAGACGGAGAAAAGTCAAAGCAATGGATGCTCTCCGTGTCAAGACGATCGGGGATCGCCAACCCCATAAATGCGTCAATGATTTTCCCGTAAATGCCGGACAGACCTGCATTATAATCTACTTCTGTAGAGACCAGACCCGTATTTGCCACGGATGTGGGCTTGATGTTGGTAACTTTGATTTTCCCGCGGGATTCTACGCGCAGGCTGTCGCCCAGCATTCTGACGGCGGCCTTTGTCACATTATAGACCCCGCAACCGCTCACGGGATAGTTGCCGAGGATGGAGGAAATGTTCACGATATGTCCCTGCCCCTGCTCAATCATCTGGTCATAGACCGCCGAGATGCCGTACAGTGTACCATTGATCGCGGTAGCAATGCTTTGCTCCCATGCTTCCATGGCAATTGCGTGTTCGCTGTAATAGGCAAGCGGCATTGTGCCGGCATCATTGACCAGCACATCAATGCGTCCGTAGGTGTCCACGGCGAACTTCGCCATGGCATTGACCTGATCTTTCACACGAACATCGGTCTTGATGTAGGAAGCCTCGCCGCCGCTTTCACGGATCTCCTGCGTAATTTCCCGGAGCAATTCCTCACGCCGCGCGGCCAGAACGACCTTTCCGCCCAGTTCCGCAGCCTTTTTTGCAGTCTCTTTTCCGAAACCGCTGGAAGCGCCGGTGATGATAATGACTTTATCCCTAATGTAGTTTTCGGTTCTATAGCTGTTCATCGAAACACCTCCTAATCAAATGACAAAGGATTCGCCTGAAGCGCGCACGGTCAGATCACCGATGCTGACACCCCAAGGCTGATTGATGGCATAAATAATATTGTCCGCCAAGACCTGTGGATCAGGATCGTTGTAGGTCATGCTGTTGATGTCGTGGAAATCCGGGCGCAGCGGAGCCTCTTCTACCCAGTTGCTGAGGATTTCAAGGGGGCCTGCCACTGCGGGCATCATTGCCATCTGATCGACCACGCTGCTGGAAAGGTTGGTCTTCATAAAGCCGGTGGGCTTAATGGTCGTAACCTTGATTTTGCCCTGACACTCGCTGCGCAGAGATTCCGCCAGATACTGCACGCCCATCTTCGCGACCTGATACACGCCTGCGCCCGCAACGGGGAAGTTGGCGTAGATGGAGGAGACATTGATCACCTGTCCCTGCCCCTGCTTGATCATCTGGTCATAGACGGCGGAGATACCGAAAATGGTGCCCTTGATGCTGATGTCGATGCACTGTTCCCATTTGTCCAGCGCCTGCTCATGCTCACTGAAAAAGGCCAGCGGCATCGTCCCGGCGTTGTTAACAAGCACATCGATCCTGCCGTAGGTATCTACCGCGAATTTAGCCATTGCGAAAACATCGTCCTTTTTCGCCACGTCTGTTACGATGTAGCTGGCCTCACCGCCCGCCGCCTTGATCTCCGCCACGGTCTCCTTCAGCTTCTCTTCGCTGCGTGCCGCCAGAACGATCTTACCGCCCATCTCTGCGGCTCGCTTTGCAGTCAGCTTGCCGAAGCCGCTGGAGGCGCCGGTAATAATAATGACCTTGCCTTCCACGTAGTTTTTCTGAATGTAATTGCTCTTATATGTCTCCAATTCAATTACCTCCTGTCTGATTGATTTGTTGTGCGTCATGACTCACACGTTTGCTGTGTTAATTCTAAAACAAATATGGGACAAAATGCATTCACAATCTGCCACTTTTCTGTATTAGTTCATAATTATTCTTTTTTCTGAATTAAATTCTTCTCCTGTTTTGAACCGTTATCAAATCGTTCATTTCTTGTATTTCTGCAAAAACTGTGTTAAAATTTTATTACACTAACAGAAGCTGGGAGGTTTTACCGTGAAAGCTCTGCCCTCAACAAAAGAGAGATTTGCATTGGCCTTGATGGAATTACTTGAGAGCAATTCCTTTGAGAGAATTTCTGTCGGGGATATCGTGGGGCTCTCCGGTCTTAGCAGCAGGACGTTTTACAATCACTTTCGGGATAAAAACGAGTTGCTTGCCTATCTCTATCGGATAACTGTCGAGCCTCTGTGGTATACGGATGGGAAGCGAAACTCTCTCGAAACGTTTTTTACTTGCTGCAAGGACAACTTTCTTTATAACGGCACCCTCAAGGGCTTCGGAAACGCTCTATCCTATTACGGGCAGAATGACCTGCGCTCCGAAATAGAAAACAAGGGCGTTGAGGATCTTGTCAGGCTGCTGAACTGGAACCGTTTTCCGGGTGCGATAACGCCGGAATTGAGAGAAGTGCTCCATTTCTTCATGTGTGGTATTACGCGCTATTTTGAAAAGTATTATCTGGATTCCAAAACCATTCAGGTCGACTGGCTTTATACCTTCTGGATCAATTGTGTCCCAGCCTATTTGGCTGAATATCTTGTAAAAGAGCCGGAATAAATCTTTTCCGCAAAACTTATGATACCTCGGTACATGAGATATCGAGATATATTGAGAGAGACAAAAAGAAATCTGTTTTTTCCTCATGAATGCGTTTTACAGTGAAACGCATTCTTTTGACCGTAAAACGCCATATCTCACGGTGCCAGTCCGGCAGCAGGATAATAAGGGCCTATCGTCAACAGCGCATGGTAGAGCGCTGTCAGCCGATAAGCCCTTATTTTCTTTCTGTATGTAGTTGTCGATCCCGGTGAATCCCGCACATAAGCCACATGCCCAGAGTAGGTCTGCATTTTTGGCGTGGGGCTCATAAACCATCAAAAAGGAAGCGCATTGTCGACTTTAATCAAGGAATCGATTCCAGACTAATTACAGAAGCCAACATATAAAGCAAGCGGAGGCCATCGATCTCCGCTTGTTCGTTACCCATATACAATCTCCTGTGAATATTTACGACAGCCCCTATCCATACCCGCAGTATACCGGCCCAAAGAGGATCACTTCCCTGTGAAGGCATTTCAGAGTCAGCGTTTTTCGCCCTCTTTTGCCGCCTTCTCGATGCTGCGAATGGTCTGCAAATATTCCTCCTCCACGGGAGAAAGATTCTGCACCTGATATTTCCTGTATTCCGCCTTTGCCTGCTCCATCGCCTGCGTGTGGCTTACGGTTCCCCCGTCGGTAAGCAGGGCTTCTCCGGTGGAGGCAAGGATGCGGTCCAGGTTCTCTACATAATCGCTCATGCACATGGGCCGGCGGCGCATCGCCTGAATTTCCGCAAAGTCAAAATATCCGGAAACGAGATTGTTCAGTATCTTCAGTTCGTCCGCAGAGAGATAGTTCTTTGCAACAGCAATATCCTTCGCCGTGGGAAAATCCCCGGAAAATGCGGTAAGCCCCATAAATGGCTTTTCGGCATCGGCTCGCTCAAAAATCACCTCTGCGGCGGTATGGCCATGGGCGGCATAGTGCAGCTTGTTCTGCACCATTTTGAAAAAAGCCACCGACTCGGCGCTTTTGGGGTCATAGTCCACGCTAGTAGCGTAGAGGTCGAGGACCTGACGGTACATCACCTTTTCGGAGGAACGGATGTCCCGGATGCGGTCAAGAAGCTCCTTCCAATAGCTGCCGCCGCCGAGATTCTTCAGGCGCTCATCATCCATGGCGAAGCCCTTGATCATGTACTCCTTCAAGCGCTCGGTAGCCCAGCGGCGGAACTGCGTTGCAATGGAGGACCTGATGCGATAGCCCAGAGAGATGATCATGTCCAGGTTATAATATAGTCTTTCGCGCTCCACATTGCGATTTCCCTCGCGGCGAACTTGTCGGAATTTCCGACAGGTTGAACTTTCGTCCAGCTCACCTTCGGAATAGATGTTTTTGATGTGCTCAACCACATTTGCATGGGAAGATTGGAAAAGCTCCTCCATCTGTGCCTGTGTCAGCCAGACAGTTTCATCCTGAAACCGGACATCAATTTTTGTCTCGCCGCTTTCAGACTGGTAAATGATGATATCGCCCTTGTTTTCATCGTTGAGGAAATTACTGCTCATTTTTGTTCCCTCCCGGCTTTTCGGTGGCTTCAGCAAACGCTCGGCTTATTGTTATTATAGTATCACAGAATCGGCGTTTTTTCAACAGACGCCAAGGGAATGATGCCCCTGTGCCTCTTTTTGAGAAAACAAGGGAAAATGTCCGCATCAATCTCTCCATTTCTGCGCCTCCCAAAGCATATCGATATGCCGGCGGGATTTTCGGTTTGTGTTGTTGTAATCGTCTGAGCAGAGCCAGTCGATGAGATAGCATTTGGGGATCATGTACTTCTGCAGCAGCGACAGCGCCTTCAGCTTCCCCACGCGAATCCATTGGCAGACGGTGCGTCGGTTATAGCCTGTGAAGTCCACGGCGGCGGCCACATCCATCACATCCGGCAGCGCAGCCAGCTTGCTCTCATAGTAGCGCCGGAGCTTCTTCTCGTCCTTGGCGCACGGCGGTTGGATGCGGATTTTATAGGGCCGAACTATTTCGCCTCCGTATTTGTACCAGTTCTTCGGCGCTATGTATTTTTCCGGGTTGACCTCACGGTCGTTCATAAAAGCGATCACATCGCTCTTTTTGATGGCGTAGCAGCGGGTTTTCTTGCCGGTGAAGGTGTGGGGAATCAGGTTGAATTGGAGAAGATAGAGAGCCGTCCGTTTGCTGATGTGACAGGCGATCCGCATCTGCTCCTTGCTCATAATCTCTGGGTATCTTTTGAATTCCTTGGCGTCGTATTTCATAACGAAGACTCCTTTCTGTGTTTCGGTCCGAAAGGGTGCTTCGTGTGATTTGTTTTGAGCCGGTTTTTCTTGCATTTATCCGGGAGGCCGCTCGCAAAGCCATACCGGACAAGGGCTTTCTTCTTGCGTATTTTCTTGCCAGCGTGCAAAAAGCTGGTCGTTTTGGGGCATTTCTCATTTCAATTTGAACTCAGGTTTTTTCTGATATGGAGCTGGTCAATACCGGTCGGCGCGTCCAAAATCCGTTGCAGCACAAGGGCTTTCGCCGTTTCCAAAGCTGCCGTCACCGACCACAGCAGACACGGAAATGCCAAGTGCGAACAAGACTCGAAATCAGGTAGTCGCGCAAGCGGCTCGTGGGTTCGAATCCCACCCTATCCGCCAGAAAGTTCCGCCGCGCTCCCAGCAGGAGTGCGGCGGATTTTTTCTATCTAGCCGCATGGACGATCTACTGTTATTTTTGTAAAGATGACAGGTATTTTCGATAATATCTGACAAACATTGTAACTGTTGCGGTACATGCCAGTGTATCTGTAATCGGCTCTGCAAGGTAAACGGCAACGACCGGATCCGGCAATATAAGAGGCAGCAAAAGAATCAGTGGTACTAATAAAAATACTTTACGCACAAGCGCAAGAAACAGGGATGTTTTTGCGTTTTCCAAAGCCACAAACATGATGAAGCTTGGCTGCTATCTGTTCATGGCAATTGTCGGTCTCATTGGGTTTATGAATCTGGCAAACACCATGATCATCAATATCACCACGAAGAAGCAGGAATACGGTGTGCTGCAAGCGGTAGGCATGACCAATAAGCAGTTGAATCTGAGCTTACAAATACAGGGCTTGATTTTTACGGTTGGCACCATCTGCGTCGCACTTGCTGCCGGTCTGCCCCTTGGCTATGCACTGTTTTCCTATGCGAAGCATAATGGGATTTTTGGAATGAACGTTTATCACGTTCCTCTTATCCCGATTCTTGTTATGATTCTTCTGGTTGGTATTCTACAAATTGTGCTTTCCTGTGTTTTAAGCAGTAATCTGAAAAAGGAAACGCTGGTAGAAAGAATAAGGTATCAGGGATAGCAAGTATTGCTGGGATATCCTCAGTATCATAACAGGAATTAAAAGCACTTGGTTTCAAAAAGTTTTGTACTTTTGACAAAATGCAACCGATATAAGTTTTTTGAAAACTGTCGTTTGGTAAAATCTATTCCCTTTTTAAAAGCCTTGCGATAAAATATGTTCTGTGAGACGGTTATTCGTCCCAACTAAAATAAAAGCAGGATGAATGCAGAGGGTATTTTTGAATTCACAGATAAAGAAAAAGTGCGGAGTTGAGGTTGGGAAAATACTTTTTTACAAAGTAGAAAAATTAAATGAATATTACAGTATATCTTGGTGCAAATGAAGGTAACAATCCGTCGTTAAAAAGGGCAGTCAAAGAACTGGGAACCTGGATTGGAAAAAGTGGCAACGCACTTATTTACGGAGGCTCTAAAAGTGGTTTGATGGGAGCATTAGCCGATAGTGTATTGAATGCAGGCGGTAATGTTACGGGTGTTGAGCCACAATTTTTTATTGAAAATGAATTTCAGCACGAAGGAATTACAAAACTGATCGTAACTAAGGATATGTCGGAACGAAAAAACAAAATGATTGAACTTGGCAATGCATTTATTGCATTTCCTGGAGGAACAGGTACTTTGGAAGAAATAACTGAGATTATGTCAAAAGTATCACTGAAGCAGTTAAATGCACCGTGTATTGTATATAATCTTAATGGTTATTATGATAGCTTAAAAGCAATGCTTAAACATATGATTGATATGGGATTGTCATCAGAGGAAAGACAAAAAGGAATATATTTTGCAGAAAGCCTGGAGCAAATAACAGACATTTTATGCTCTTTGAAAGAGGATTAGTAGAAACCAGATTCAAATGTTGGGATAGAAATAAAAGCAACAGCAACGGATTCTTTAAGCCCCTTCCAATCTAAATCATAGAAAGGAAGGGAGAAGTGCATATGTTGGAACTGTAAATACTATTCTGCAGAATACTGATCAAAGAGATCCAGTGCTAATGCGCTGTATGCCATACCAGGTCCGCCACAGATCAGTACTGCAGCATTCAGTCCGGCTGCCAGTTCTTCTTTTGTTCCGCCCACGTTGATGTAATTCATTACATGAGAATAGATACATGGCTCGCATTTTCTTGAAACAGCTGCGACAAGAATTAATAATTCCATTGTTTTCGCATCTAACGATCCGGAATTTTCCATTGCTGCAGTAACTGTAGCACCGAAAGCCCCCATTACTTCCGGATTCGCTTCAGCATATACACCAAACTGTCTCTGATAATCTGCTAATTTTTCCTTTGCATTCATTTTAAAAACCTCCATGATTAAAAATTGATAAGATAAGTATAACATGGAGGAGTAGAAGAGGATAATTGATATTTGTTATGTGAGGTATTGAGACGGTCTATGGATTGCAAATATTCATGAAAAGATGCACTATATGACTTGCGCCTATGGTATACTTAAATAGTATGAAACTATTGAGAAAGGTGATGAGTAAAAATGTGCAAAAAAGATGAGTTGATGGAATATGTGATACAGGATATTATTGATATGATTAGTACCGATTGGAGTATAGAATACGATGAGGCAAAGAATAAATTCTATAATTCAGAAGTTTTTGAAAAACTTATAGATGAAGAAACGGGATTGTATTTGGAAAGTCCAGATTATGTTTATGATTTATTCAAAGATGAAATGAATTTTGGACATATTATTCAGGCGGAAATTTAAAATTTTTAATATAAATAGCATTTACAGCGACTATTCTATGCAGAAAAGCACCCAAAGGTGCTTTTCTGGTGAAGGATGAACATACAATGTAGTCCGTTACAAGATTTAGATTTCCTTTAAGTCCAACGTGTCCCGAAAGATCGAGATGCTCCGGTTTAAGATTCCGTTCATATAAGC
>OGXE01001768.1_pt1 | contig 17623 bp, 29 predicted proteins | sample 1576181 | NCBI WGS metagenome assembly OGXE01 (sample SAMEA3541478, study PRJEB24748) | human gut metagenome | biome: human gut; feature: human-associated habitat; material: faeces | place: China | collected 2012 | reverse complement strand
TTCGCCTGAGGTGAAACTCGCAGAGTGGTTGCTTCTGAAGCTGGTGATAACGCAGTCGGTACCAACGTTTGGTGTTATAGAGATGATGCCAGGGTGAACTGGAAGCCATATTCACTCCAAAAAAAACCCCGCATAAGCGGGGCTGTAGATTCAGATAATGATTTTTGCTACTGGTAGCTATCTGCAAAATGTCCTTCGATCTGAGCTCTGACATCAATAGTGTCGTCTAACTTTAAAGAATCATAGCCCTTAATATGAAAATGAGGCTCGTATGCATAAATCGTAATAAACGCATATGATCCTTCATCTCCTGAAAAAATCTCATATTTGACGCGAGAAAGACCGGTACCAACTAACATGTATGTATCCAGAAGCTTATGGGTATTCATCATCCATTCCTTTTCCTTTAAAAATCCTTATCAGCATACATGAATTCGATGGATGACGGCAGCAATACATCCTTGAAGACTTCGAAAAGAAACCTCAGCGTCAGTGAGTTAATACCCACACAGCCCTCCAATAATTCCAAAAAATAAAGCGGCAAGTAGCCAGCCAAGTGCAGTTTTCTTCATTAACACTCCGTAAAATGCTATAGACATCCCTAGACACAGCGTTATAAAAACTGGCCACATAGTCAGAAATAAAAATAAATAACTACATATCCCGCTGTTAATAGCCACATTCACCACTAACATAACCCTTATGTGCTAAAAAGGAGCAGTATCTCATGCCTCCATACAATCATCTTTTTCTGGTGAACTATAGCATTATCGAAGCCACTCAGTTAGTAACTTCTGTAATATCCTCATGTGGGGATGAAGGCTGATTTAGCCCTTAGAGGGGTTAACAGTCAGCATCTGGCCGGGCAACTGCACGGCATGCCCACATACAGGCTTCCTGCATTTTGGTGCGCGCGATTGCCATGCAGCGCAAAGCCTCTGCTCTCTCGGTTTCGGCCTGACTACCACTCTCGACAACTTCAGCCGTTGCAACCTCTCGCTCTGTATCGAGCAGACTGCAAAAATGCCGGCTGACACCTTTGAGGCGGTTCATCCGCTCAATGTCGCCATCGGTTAATGTGCGGTAGCCTTTTACAGTGCTGCCATCCTGCGGTTTTGCTTCACTCATTTCGTAGCCTTTTCGGTTGATTGTGGGCAATTGGCCAGCACAGATTTGTTGTGCGCCAGAATGTCGCGCTTGGTCTGCTTATCCAGCACGTCGATATCGTGGTCAGTCAGGTAGATGATCCGCACCCAGCTGCAGGCCGTATCAACGACTACCGGGGCGGGTAAATCTTTCGCGCAGCTCGCGATCAACATAGTCATCGCCCATACGCTTAACGTCTTCCTGTACATCACTGGCCCCTTTCGTGACTTCAGCACGGCGTTCTGCCGCGGCGACAGTAGCAGCGGCGTTTTCTTCGGTACGCTGCTGATCGGCTTTGGCTTCCGCCTTACTGGTCCCGCGTGCATGACCAATGCCGAACGCACCAGCGATAGCACCCAGGATGACAACCACCAGCCCCGCGATAATTTCGAAGCTCATTGCTGCGGTTCCTTCAGTTTGTCGGCCTTATCTTTCAATGCTGGCTGACGCACGTATTGCGATAGCACGGCCAGCACCACCAGCGCAGGGCTAATCAGTGCAACGATGTTTGGCGGCAGAATGTTTTTGATATCCGGCGGCAGCATCGCCCAGGCGTGCAGCGCAGCATCCGGAAACGACTGCGCCCATACGCCAACCAGCGCGCCGATAGCTCCCAGCTTTACAGACCACGTTTTCAGCAGCAGGCTGGCATGGCCTACGAACTCCAGCCGGGTATATTTGCGCAGAAGTAACAGAACGAGCACAGCCACCAGCACGAGCAAAGCGAAAATGATCATCTTCACAGGACACGCTCCTTAACCCAGCCGTAGAGAAAATCCTCGTTGGCTTCGCGGCCCTCCGCCAGTTCGAGGTATCTGGCACCCTGGCTGCAGTTCAGTGCTCTCAGCAGCACCATCTCTCCTTCTTTCCCGCGGGCTGAAAGATATCCCTTAAGCGCAGTGATGGTTCGGGGGCCAATGGCGCCATCCGGGATCAGATCGGGATACAACTTCCCGCGCATGTTAAGGGCAGTGAGCCAGCGCTGGAAAAACTTACTTGCAACCGATGGCCCCATGTTCACGCCAGTGTCGCAAAGTTCATCTGCCAGTAACGTAGATAAACATGCCACCTGATCGAATCGGGGGCCGGTCCAGTAATCGCTGAGCAGAATTTGCTTTGCTGTTTCCCTGGGCAGGTTTCTCATATCACCAGTGTAACCATGTGCTCGAGCTGTGGTCTGCGTGATGCCCCAGCGGGTTGGTCCGCCTTTATCAGATGGGTGATCGACATAACCACCCTCTTTGCCGAGGATCCCCTCGATAATCTGGTCTGCTGTCATTGTGCTTTCACTCCGGTGATTCGTTCCCAGAAATACGTGAGCGCTACGGAACCCATGGCACCACTGATACCGGCAGTGGCCAGTATCATGTAAATACTCAGGCCACCTTCAATGCTGATGAGCCCACCAATGACCCCGGTAAAAGCCGAAACCACAATCTGCGCAAAAGCATTTATCCAGCTCCATTTTGCTTTGCCCTGCTTCACATCCATCAGGAATCGGACAAGGCCGCCCCAACCAGCAATGATCAGCAGAGCCAGCCAGGTGATTCCGGCCATGCTCTCTTTATCTTGCATATGCTTTGCCATAGGTTCACCTCCGGGTTAACGGGGTGCTGTGTAAAAGGAATGGGTGGGCCTGAATGAATGGCCGCCAGATGGTTTATGAAAACAGGCTAAGGTAGTAACGTTATGGCGGCACAATGATGGTTATCGGAGCTAAAACCCACCAGAATTTGACATTAAAATCGTCAACCCCCTAACAATCAGGATAACAGAATGTAATGGATTGATTTAATTGCAAAAAAAACAATAAAAAACAAAATTAAGAATAAATACAAAAATAATAAACTAATAAACAGACAAAAGTCAGAGCTTAAATCCATTAAATTCAAGAAAACCAATCAACCACAAAAAATCATTAATAATAGAAAATAAACAACTTTTATAGATTAGGACTTTTCTCACTAAAGAGGTAAACTCCGGCAAATAAAAAACAGATATCGCCAGGAGAGAAATTCCTTGTCAGCTTTTCTGATGCTAGCGTCAGCCTTAGTTCTTTTCTTCGTTTCTATGGGCTTCCTAATTTCTTACACTAAAGAGAGGCGGAGATATAAAAACACATTTAAAAAAAGGCGTTAACTTTTATCCGCTTTTTGCGTGAGCAGGGATAGCCACTGTAGTCGCTATCCCTGCTCACGCAATGCCCTTTCAAACTACAACTTCATCTTGCTGTAGTGCAGCACGTCTCTACCCAGGAGCCCTGACCGGATTGCAGAAACGACAAAGCCCCGGCGAGTACCGAGGCTTTCTGGTTTTGTTTGCAATACGATGATGTGACAGGGGTAGTGATGCAATGCATCTCGCGAATACCCCTGTCGTATCGCCGGAAAGCAAAAACCCCGCCGAGTGGCAGGGTTGATAGTCAGTTTCATTTGGATGTAAGCATCCATGATTAGAAGCATACACGACAACTTCGGACAAAATCAAGTCTTATGCACCAAAAAAGCAAAATATTGTCGCCATTGTTTTAAAAATCGATCGCTTTCTGAAATTCCTTATCAGCATTACGCTCTTCCTTCCAGCATACGTCCACCAGCGCATCACAGAACGGTTTCCAGTTACGGGTCCATGTTCTGACGTGCAGATCTGGAATGAGCGTCAGAATCGCTTTGTATGCAGCCGTAGATGGCACTGCTGAAAAGCCATTCCCCGAGCAGCGCTCACAAGCTTTATAAACTGGCGCACCACGCTCTTTCGTCGCTTTACGGTCCAGCACCTGGCCGGAACCGCCGCAGCGGCAGCGGGCGTTAATGACCCCTTTCCCGCCGCATTCAGCACACTGCCGTATTACCAACTCCTGCCTGATTACCGGTGCGACAATTTCCTCTCCGTCGCTTTTGTATATTCCGGGGTGTTTAACAACGGCCTCAACTGATTTTGTTACACCCTTCCCCTCACATGCTTTGCAGATCCCGGTGGTTGCCGCTGAGCGGGAATACTCCGCAAAGGCAAATTGCGCCAGAATCAGGCAGCAGCGCCCCAGCGTTTTACCCGCGGCCTTGCGCACGTTCTTTGGTGCTGTATCAAGGGCATGCCGCGCCAGCGCCTGAACCGCCAGCTGCTCATCTGTCTTACTGATGCCAGCCTTACCGAAGAACGCCGCCAGCCCGAACCGTGCCCGGCTGCTGGTCACCCCGATCCCGGTCATAACGTCGGTACCGTTCAGGCGATTCGGCGATGTGCTTTTCACGTCGTCGCTGATGTGCATACCCTGCGGGCTAAAATGCTTTAACGATGCTTCAAGTTTCATGCAGCCACCTTTTTGTAAAATACCTGCTCACGAACCTGATCACCATTCATGAGCATGTCGTTAAAATCACCGTTATCGGGCCAGCGGATACTGACTTTCATCAGGTCGTTTTTCGCCAGCAGGTTTGCGTGGGCGCACTCGAACGCCGCGGCATGACCAGTGGCCGAATGTTTGTCCATATCGGCAAAAATAATCAGATGCTTCACACCTGCCGGGACCCGGAATTTCTTCATAAACCCACTGTTGATTACCGCCCAGGTATTGACGCCATAAACCTGATAACAGGAGAGTGCTGTTTCGATACCTTCGGCGATGCCGATCGTCGTTGATACCGGAAACATGCGAATGGCCACAGAGCGGGCGTGATCCAGATAGCTGTCCTCTTGAAGCGACTTAAGACGTTTGGCGCTATCAATATCTGCCTTCCTGTCGCCGTCCAGCAGCGTCTGGTGCAGGTAACAAAGCTCAGCTTTGTCATCGGTAGCAAGGGCATACAGAGCCTGATATACGCGCCCCGCATGGCGTTGGCGGTCACAAAAACGGATGCCTTCTGCCGGCAGGCGGCTTATCCCACGTTGCAGAAGGTAACCAGCCGCGCTGGTTCCACGTAAATCGAGCAACTTGGAAAACTTACTAATGACTCGCTGGCGCTGCCGCACCGCCGAGCTGTTAACAGGCACATTGATGCGCTGATAGTCATTCCCGATTAGCTGATCCACTTCTGCGCAGATGGCAGCAAAAGCTTTCTGCTGGGTCAGGATTAGCAGCTTCATCCCATCGCCGCTGCCACAGACGCAAATCCATGTTCCGTTACCATCACGATCATCAACGCGGTATTTGCCCCGCGCCTTACAGACCGGACACTCTCCCTTGTAGTGGTTTTTCCCGGTGATCGGCGGCAGCCCGTAATATTCAAAAATTTCCGACCACCGGCCTTTTGCTGCTTCTGCTGTTTTCATATCACTGACTCACGCTGTTTACGTTTTTCTGTAGTTTTCGTTTTGCTTCGATAATTAACTGTCCGTCACTTCCCTCAGGCGGCTCGTAGTGGGCGCTGTAGTCCTGAGGTGTGAGCAGATCATTTGCTGTTTTTTTCGCAATCTGCTGCGCCCTTTCGCGGCCTTTAGCGAATTTGATAAGTTTGTGTTTAATGTGGTTGCTGACCTCCGGCGTGATCTCCATAGGGAAGTCGTTTAAGCCGTTCGGCCATTCACCAAACTTTTCCTGAAAGGTATGCGCGCACCAGCCGTCGCTGACAGGTTTTCCCTGCGCGGCTCGATGGCGCTGATAGAACTTGATCTGACTCCACCAGGACTGTTTGTCGCTTTTGGTGTAAACCGTCTCGCCTTTGTTCATTTTTTTGAGGTTGCGGGTGCTGTCGGTTTCGACGTCCTCACCGACCAGGGGTTTAAATCCGCATTTCGGACAGACGTAGACGCCAGCAGGTTTCATGAAGTGGCATTCAGGGCATTCTTTCGGGAGTTTCTCTTCGCGTTCTTTGGCTGCCCGAGCTGCTGCCCCTTTCATGCCATCGTTTTTAGACGGTAGTTCGTCGTATTCGATGGCGTCAGGGAAGCCGAGGCGGTGAACAGTACCGCTATGGTCGAAGATCAGGCAGGCGTCCTTCCCGGGCGCAGTACGCAATCCGCGACCAAGTGCCTGCAGCCAGCGTATTTCGCTTTTTGTCGGACGGGCATAGATGATGCAACGGACATCGCTGTCGAAGCCGGCCACCAGCACACCCACACTGACAATGACTTTTGTGGCGCCAGTCTCGAACCTGTGAATGATAATGTGGCGTTCATCGGATGGTGTCTCGGCAACCATAACCTCAGCGTTAATGCCGGCGCGGTTAAACTGCAGAGTGACGAAGTTGGCGTGATCCTTATCGACGCAGAACGCTACGGTAGGCAGGTCGCGACCATTTCGAAGCCAGTTATCAACAATATCTCCCACCAGGTCAGATCCGCACATAATCTCGGATAACTGCTTTTCGTTATAGTCGCTGCCATACTCTTCGGAGGTGCCAGACTTAACCCCTCTCAGGTCGGGCTTAGTCGGCGCATAGAATTCATAGGGGCTGAGATCACCACGCTGGATCAGCTCGCCAATCGTGGTTGGCTTGATAAGGGAAGAATAATATTTCCCCAGCCACGGAGAGAATGGAGTCCCTGACAGACCAATCACTTTAACTCCTGAGTCCCGGATAACCTCCAACAACGCACGTTTCTTCATGTGCGCCTCGTCGACAATAATCAGGTCAATGTTGTCCGGGAATTCCCGGCGGATAAGCGTGTCGGCGCTGGCGATCTGAATCAGTCGTTCTGGATCGTAGTCAGGATGGTCGCGCCAGATAATGCCAATCTCATCTTCAGGTAGACCGTACTCAACGAAGCGGACCGTAGTCTGGCGCACCAGAATGGTATAGGGTGCGATGAATATGACCCGTTTACCGCGGCTGATATGGCCAGCAGTGATGAAGGCGGCTAGCCCGGTTTTACCGCTGCCGGTCGGCGCATAGACCATGAACGTGCGGTTTTGCTTCCACTCCCGGCGCAGCGAGTTAAGCGCACGATCCTGAGCAAAATTCGGTTCAATATTCAGCATTATCAGCTCCCACATATCACCAAGCTAGAACAGAAGTCACTGCTTAAATTTTGTTGCCCGGACGACATCAACGCCGTTCTCGATATAACGCAGCGGATGTTTGCCATCGCGCAAGAGAACAAAACCCGACATGTCGGCAGGCAGATCTGCAAGTTTCATCAGAGAGCGCTTGCGGGGAGATTTTTTGTCTACCTCAATGGCGCAGCGCTGGCCGTCAGGTGTCGTGACCAGGCAATCAATAAAACCCCTGCGGCGGCCGCTCAGGCTGATCGCGAAATTGCGCTGAAGGTGATAACCGAGCGACTTTATTTTTCTTTGCATGACGTAATCAAAAGTGACCTTGTCATCGGAGCGGATGAACTGCTCTTCCAGAAGGGCGATTAATTTTTGCTTCAGCTCTGTGCTCATGATTGTTCCTGAATTTTTGTACTCATTGCCTAGTACGATGGATTTTCTGGTTTCGCCTTGTAGATCGAGATCTACCTAACCCTTGTACCTGTCTGTTGGAAAAGCCTGTTCCAGTGCTACGCACTAACACACAGGCACTCCTCCCCCTCCCCTCCTCTCGTTTATTTTTGAAATACGCACCAGTTATCTAGTACACAAATACAAACGAGAATCAGATTTCAAAACACCCGGCACCTTTAAGCCCGGCGACCTACAGATCGTTACCGTGATCCGGCCAGAGGTGGCTGGGTCGTGTACCCCTGCAGTGCGCGTCCGTGTGCATCCACGAACCTGCGAAGCCTTACATTGGCTTCATGTCTTGCCCGGTTCTCCTTGCGGAATGGAACGGGCTCGGCTTCGAACGATTCCTGATACACAACTGCATAACGCTGAATGGCTTTTTGTCGTGCTGCTGGCGTCAGGCTCAGTAACTGCTGCTTGATCCATTCTTCATCTGCAGATGCGTACACAGATGGGAGCAAACCGTGGTCAGGCCTCATCCCGTGCAACATCATCTGAAAATACCTCGTCCAAACTTGTATTCAGGCCAAGCTGTTTAAACGCGCTGACGATCCGCTTTCCGACTGCAACATCAGGAACCCTTCTTCCTGTTTCGTAGTGGCTAACGGCCCCCTGGGAGCTATCAATCAGCGCGGCCAGTTCTCCCTGAGTTACCTTTGCTTTGCGTCTAAGGCTCTTGATTCCACTCATTCGATTAGTCTCGCATAAATAATACATAACGTACTATACACACTCACAAGAATAATACAAAATGGAAGTTGCTCAGTAAATACGGAATGTAATAATCATGGCTATGAAACAGAGATGGCAGGACCTGGCCAAAACCAGGATGAAAGAAGTCGGCATGACTCAAGAACAGCTGGCAGAGGCGCTCGGCATAACGCAGGGCGGCCTGGGCCATTGGTTAAACGCCAGACGTGAACCGAACTTAGAGGTTATAGCTAAGATTTTTAACATATTGAAAATGCCCGGCTTCGTAGTAAATGCTGACGGCACTATCAGCGACTCAAGAGCCGATCACAATGTAAGTTTTAATAGCATTAACGAATCCAAGGGAAGCTACCCTGTTATAAGCTGGGTTAGCGCTGGAGATTGGATGGAAGCTGTAGAACCGTACCACCGTAGAGCGATAGATCGATGGTATGACACCACCGTTGAATGCTCTGAGGATTCGTTCTGGTTAGACGTCAGAGGCGATTCCATGACATCACCAGCAGGGCTGAGCATACCGGAAGGGATGGCGATACTTGTCGATCCCCAAGTGGAAGCAATCAACGGAAAATTGGTTGTAGCGAAACTTGACGGTGACAATGAAGCCACTTTCAAAAAGCTTGTTATCGATGCCGGTCAAAGATTTCTCAAACCCCTCAACCCCCAATACCCAATAATCCCTATCAATGGCAATTGCCGTATTATCGGGGTTGTAGTCGACGCAAAAATCACCAACCTCCCATAAATTGGCCGCGAAAGCGGCTTTTTTTTGCCTCCAACACCCCGACAGAAACTAAAAAACCTTGAAAAACAAAATGATGTGAAATAATACATCAAAATACTCCATTTTGTATTGATCTTATTTAATACGTTATGTATTGTTTGTGCATTGGCGGATTAATGGAGTGCAAAAGATGAGTACAGAGAAATTTTTTCAACTGGTAACTATACCTGATTACCGTTTCTCTTCCGATAAAGAGCAATGTCAAAACATTGATTTCGACAAAATTGCTACTGATTGCGATACAAAAACAATATCTATTTTGCAAGCCATCAATCATATAGGGGTTAGCATAATGAGTGAGGCAGAAGAAAAGAGATTAAATAAAGATAAAATAATGATGCTTTCTAGTGTGGTTGCAGACCTCGCTGAATTAGCAATAGCAACAAATAAAATAGCTAACTCAGCAACATATTCTTCCGGTTATAAGGATGCTAAAAATGTCTGATATCACTTTGCAAAAAGCAGCATCAAAGGCTTACCAGGTTGAGATTGTGGCGAGGATGCTTGAGTACTACCCTCATAAACTGACCGACTCAGACGTGGAATCTGTCGCCTCACTTTTGGCTGATCTGATTGGGCCAGTTGCAGCTTACCTTATTGAGGAAGAGTCTAAAAACCCGGCTTAAAATTTAATTAGTAATTTTAATTACAGGAGTAATCCCGGGGATTTCCGCAATCAAATTAAGGGTAACCATGATTAATAAAAAAGCATTTAAAACAGCTCAGCTATTTGTCTCGCTTGGTTATTGGTCTATAGCCATGCTTTATTTAAAAAAGGCTTACGGCAAATAAAAGTGAATAATTTAATTAGCACTTATAGACGCAGAATTTTAAAAGCGGCCTTGTTACGCCACCAGCGAAAGACTGGGAGTAGCTTACTTGTCATTAAGCTCAACAAGGGTGGGATTAGTACTATCGAATTAACTGAGATTCTTCTTGATGGATTGTTGCGGAAATTCGAGCGACTGGCGCTCGGTGAATACGGAAATGTGGAAGGTGTGAAAGCTCTTAAGGGAATTTACAGCAACTCTGTTGATGTTAATGGCAGCGGCGAATTCCTCACAGAAAGCGGGAAAGAGTTAATCGACGAGCTTATTTCTGAACTGGTGGAGTTCGTCAAAAAGCAGAAACCAGTTACTGCGGAGTCCGGCAATGAATAACCAGCAAACAATGCTCTATCAGGGTGTGCTGATCCCCCGCCCCGTGTTGAACGTGGATCTGCATGTCCTCCCTGATTTTACCGGGCGGGTAGTCGTGCACATCGAGAACGGGAGGGTGATATGCGACCGCCAGCTGTTCGACGACGAGCACATTTGCTCACTGGAGACGTTTATTGAAATGGCGCGCGACATGGAGTTGAGGATCGAGGAGGAAGCTGGTGGCACTGACAGCGATACGAATTCCTGAGAGGGTTCACCTGCAGGCGCTGCAGGTCCTGCTGCGGTATCGGCGCCGGCGGATATTCCCGCGGCGAATGCGCCGCACCGGCTACTTCAGCCTGAAGGTTAACCCACGCTGGCGCCTGTTATCGAAAGACGATGGCCGGAACTGGGAAGTTATGAGTCATGAAACCTATAACCGGGAGAAAGACAAATGATTGACAACAGAACTGTCAGCGCCATTGACCTGACGTTACAAAAGCATCCAACGCCAGTTGGTGATCTGTTCGCCGCGATCCGCCACGGACGCATGAAGCGGTGCTTCAGCCGGGATACCGCAATTCGTTACCTGGCGTTCTTCATGACCTCCCGAGCTTTTGGGCGTTCTGGTTTCAAGCAGCGTTATCCGGACGTGCAGGTAATTCATCCACTGAATCCAGAACTGAGTAGCTGGCAACGTGGCGCCGTGACCATTGAGTATTTCAACGCCCACCAGCGCACCGTTCGCCGGCTGCGTCGCATCCTCGCCCGCAAAAGAGAAATGCAAAAGTGGTGCAAAAAATGGGATGCCATGCACGACCGCTACGTGAAAGAGCGTGCCGACCTTCAGGCTGGTAAGCCTGCCGGTGTACGTGAAGGTGGCTGCCTATGAGTGCCTATATCCGCATCGTTCTGGCTCTGGTGATAGCCGCCAGCGTTTACGGGTTATTTGCGCCAATCCTCATTTCAATGAAGGACACGGTAGCCGTCGCATCAGGCGTTGCACTGGCGTTGCTGACCCCGCCATGCATCTACGCAATTTTTAAGGGTCTCGTTATTCCCAAGGAAAAGAAATGAAAAAAATCATTATGGCATCCCTTCTCGCTCTTACTGCTGTCGGTCTGGTGGGTTGCGATCGCGTTGAGCCCGGCAATGTGGGCATCAAGGTAAATAAACTTGGTGACGATAAAGGCGTCGGTGAAGTCGTCGGAGTCGGGCGCTACTGGACCGGCTGGAATACCGAGGTTTATATCTTTCCGACCTTCAAGCAGATGAAAACGTATGAAGACGCTTTCAACTTCCAGATGAGCGATGGCACCACCATCGGCTACCACATCGGGGTCGCGTACAAGGTTGATCCGACCAAAGTTACAACCGTTTTCCAGACCTACCGTAAAGGCGTGGACGACATCACCGACACCGACCTGCGGCAGAAGATTGCTGACGCCCTTAATCGTCTCGCAAGTCGGATGAGCACCGATAAATTCATTGACGGCGGGAAAGCTGAGCTGCTTGAAAACGCACTGAAAGAGATCCAGTCCGATATGGGGCCGGTTGGTATCCAGGTGATCAGCCTTTCTTACGTTGGCCGTCCGGAATACCCGCCGACAGTGATCGAAAGCATCAACGCCAAAGTTACGGCCAACCAGAAGACGCTGCAGCGCGAGCAGGAAGTTAAACAACGTGAAGCTGAAGCCAACATGTTACGAGCCGAAGCCGATGGCCAGGCGGATGCAAAGCTGAAATTGGCTGAAGCAGAAGCAAAGTCTATCCAGATCCGTGGGCAGGCCATGCGTGAGAACCCTGAAGTACTGCAACTGGAGGCTATCAACAAATGGAATGGCACCCTGCCTCAGTACATGACCAGCGGAACAAACACCCCGTTTATCCAGGTTAAATGATCCACCGGCCCGGCGACAAGCCGGGCACATATGAGAGGTTCGCAATGCTTCAGAACATGCTTAACCCGGAACCAACCTCTACAGGGATCCGGTCTGGAAACCGGGTGATAGGCTACTCCGCTGCTATTCGCCTGCTGGATAACGGTCGCTATGACAAACACCTTGCCGATGGAATGGAAATTCTGGCCTGCATCATGGAAGCGGTAGAAAGCAACTGGATCACGCTCAATATAGAAAAAGAGTTGATTCTCTGGCGCTGGCTACTGGCTGCCGTGTTCATCACTGAGGAACTGGAGAAAAACGGAACTGTCGACGTTCCGAATGATACTGGCGGTGTTGATACTGCTGTTATCTATTCCAGCAAGCATGGCGCCATTAGCGTCTATCCGGGACCTGAACGCTTTACACTCGCCAACCATATTGAGCTGGGGGCAATCGAGAAATATGGGCCAGAGGTTGGCCAGCAGCTGGCGCTGCGGATGTATCAGGACATGGTTGTTGCTGACGAAGAATTTGGGTTCAGGTTATCAGCACTTGTCCGGGAGGGGCTTAACCTCCTCCATGACAGCTTTATCGAACACATCCAGATCTAAGGTGTGCCAGAAGCACCGATTATGCATTGAGGGGAATGATGATGAATAACTTGATCACTAACAAACCATCCATGACCAGCCTTGAGATCGCCGAGCTGGTAGAAAAACGCCACGACAACGTGAAACGTACGATTGAGACCCTGATTATGCGTGGCGTTATTACTTCTCCTCAAATTGAGGAAAAGCCTACTGCCGGGCGCCCCACAACAATTTACGTTTTTGAAAGTGAAGAAGGGAAGCGTGACAGCATCATTGTGGTCGCGCAACTCAGCCCCGAGTTTACCGCCCGACTAGTTGATCGCTGGAAAGAACTGGAAGAGGAGCGCTCGCGTCCAAAATCTCAGGCAGAGCTGATCGCTGAAATGGCCCTGCTGAATGTTGAGCAAGAGCGACGCCTCTACCAGGTTGAAGAACAGGTGGAAACCGTAGTAGAAGCTGTCGAAAACATTAAGCGTGGAAATATGCGGGCCGGGTATGTCGGTTATCGCCAGGTAGTTGCAAAAAGCGGCATGACCGATGCCAAGTGTCGAAACCTTGTTAACGCATACCGTATCCCAACCGATACACACGAATTCATGACGCCTGATGGTTTGCTGTCTCGCCGGGCGATCGTGGAGTTTGAACCTTTTATGAAAGCATTCCGCCAAATGATGGCAGAAGCCGAACCACGTGGGGCCCGTTGGTATCACCCGAAAATGGGGCTGTTTCAGGCTATCGGATGGGAGGAAAAACATTGTGAAAATTGAGTTTAATGATCAAGGGTCGGTTTCAGTTATCACGGTCACCAGCACTGTATTTGAGTTCCGCCGACACAACCGGGCGATTGATGTGGCGTTGCTTCTCACGCCTGAAATGACCAGCCAGCGCAGCGTTTTTTTCATTATGAAAACGATGTTAAGCGGCAAGACACATCACGCCCTGTGGGCTTACAAGCATCTGCTCCGGGAGGCTAAGCGATGACTAAAACAGCCATAACCAGAGAGCGCCTGCAGGAAATCGCTGAAGACGGTTTCCTGAAGCATGGCGAAAGCAAAGCGTTGGCCGGCATGGTGCTGGCCGCAATGGGCGGCGATCCTGTGGAGTGGATCAACGGTTGCAACAAATCTGTTCCAGCAGCCCTGAGATACCTGGCTGAAAATCCGCGGCCAATAGGTGGAGAATCGTCGTTCAATACGGCACATCTGTACCAGCTTGCACGAGAAGTAGAGTTAATGGCTGAAGCTCCGCTCTATCGCCACGCGCAGCCAGCGCCAGAACATCCCGAAGTGCTGCCTTGTTCGGTATTGGTTGAGCCAGGGTTGCGCTTTGGCAAAGGGATTAAAACCAGCACCATGCTTGCCGCCCTGGCGCGCAGGGCCGTACACGAATCAGATATGGCGGCGCTATCACCGGAAGAGAGAGCGGAGTTTCAGGCGGGAATTGAGGACTTCAAATCGCTGATTGCGCAGCAGCCGGCAGTGCCGGATGAAAAGCCAATGCCTAATTCGCTGAGCATGTACGCGGTTGATGCTGTTGCGGCTATAGCAGAGGTGAGAGGATGGAACGCCTGCCGTGCCGCCATGCTGCAGGGATTAAAAAAAAGTGCAGGAACTGAAGCAACCTGCAGGAGTAACGAAAATGCGCAGGTGCTGAACACCATCAAAGCCCCGCCAGCTCTGGTTTCCTTGCCAAAAAACGCCAAGTCGCTGACCGGCAACTCCCCGGTAATTGGCATTGACCTGGCATCGGGTCCAGATCGCACTGTCGAGGTTCACTACGTTGTACTTCCCGGTTACGTTGTGGTGCCGAAGGAGCCGACAGACGAAATGATAGCCTCTGCTATGAACTGCGAAGATGTGCTGTTCAATAGCGATGATTCTTTTTGCGTACAGTTCGTGAATATCTATGAAGCCATGCTCGCAGCCGCTCCGAAGGAGGTGAAGTGATGGACTGTCCTACAGCATTCAGCACCGTCGGTTGTGCGTTAGCCATAGCCTGGCTGTTTCGGAGTTAGCAACATGAAAAGAGAATTTGAATTGTGGCGCCACTGTCGTGGCCTGATTGTGGTGTGAGGTGAAGATGGCCACTCGATATATTGGCATTAAAGAAATGTGTAAGCTGACCGGAAAGAGTAAGCCAACTCTGTGGAGGATGTACGCAAAGAGGAAGGAATTTCCGGCACCAGAGCGAACGCCCAGCGGAATTTTTCTCGGATGGCCCGAGACGGTTTACGAAGCCTGGGTTAACAAAACGAAAACCTAATACTTGACCCGTTACCTGACCTGCTCATGTAGCAGGTTTTCTTATTTTACAGGGTAACTTATTGATTTCAAATGGCACGCCCTACAGGATTCGAACCTGTGACCTACGGCTTAGAAGGCCGTTGCTCTATCCAGCTGAGCTAAGGGCGCCCTGAGAAGCGAGTGCTTCGCGGAGTGAAACGCCTGGAATTATACGGTCCACGTCCGTTGAGTCAATCCATTTTGCCAGGAAACTGCGGGGCTTATACGATGCTGGCGAAATATCCCTCAGCAACTGTACAAGAAGCATACCACCGGAGCTCATGCGCGCGAAAATTCACTTAGTGGCCAGGCGCAACACACCAATGACCCTGGACTTAACAGGGTCAAAACAGGCTAAATTCACCGCATACAGGATAAAACAGCAAACGAGGACTGACAGCGAGGCCCGCTTCTGACAAAATATCCTCATCCCCCTTTCGTAAAGATACAGATGGAATCCTCTCTCTGATGGCAGCAAAAATTATTGACGGTAAAACGATTGCGCAGCAGGTACGCTCTGAGGTTGCGGAAAAAGTGAAGGCTCGCGTTGCGGCCGGAAAACGCGCCCCTGGGCTGGCCGTCGTGCTGGTCGGTAGCAACCCGGCCTCGCAGATTTATGTCGGCAGCAAGCGCAAAGCATGTGAAGAAGTGGGCTTCGTCTCCCGCTCTTACGATCTCCCGGAAACCACCAGCGAAGCCGAGCTGCTGGAGCTTATCGACACCCTGAATGCCGATAAGACCATCGACGGTATTCTGGTTCAGCTGCCCCTGCCGGCAGGGATCGACAACGTCAAAGTGCTCGAGCGCATCGCGCCGGATAAAGACGTCGACGGCTTCCATCCCTACAACGTTGGCCGCCTGTGCCAGCGGGCGCCGCGCCTGCGTCCGTGCACTCCGCGCGGTATCGTGACCTTGCTGGAACGCTACAATATCGACACCTACGGCCTCAATGCGGTGGTCATTGGCGCGTCCAATATCGTCGGTCGCCCGATGAGCATGGAGCTGCTGCTGGCCGGCTGCACCACCACCGTGACCCACCGCTTTACCAAAAACCTGCGCCATCACGTCGAAAACGCCGACCTGCTGATCGTTGCAGTAGGTAAACCGGGCTTTATTCCTGGCGAGTGGATTAAAGAAGGGGCGATTGTGGTCGATGTCGGCATTAACCGTCTGGAAAGCGGCAAAGTGGTCGGCGACGTGGTGTATGAAGATGCCGCCGAACGCGCGTCCTACATCACCCCGGTTCCCGGCGGCGTTGGCCCGATGACCGTCGCCACCCTGATTCAGAACACGCTGCAGGCGTGCGAAGAGTATCACGACGTTGAGGAGGCCTGAGATGGCGACATTTTCCTTAGGTAAACACCCGCACGTTGAGCTGTGCGATCTGCTGAAGCTGGAAGGCTGGAGCGAAAGCGGCGCCCAGGCGAAAATCGCTATCGCTGACGGGCTGGTGAAAGTTGACGGCGCGGTGGAAACCCGCAAACGCTGCAAAATCGTCGCCGGTCAGACGGTGAGCTTTGAAGGCCAGAGCGTCACCGTCACGGCCTGACAACGAAAAGAAAAACGCCCGCTTTTGCGGGCGTTTTTTTATGGCTTACTTCCGGCGCCAGGTGGTGCCCTGCGGGCCATCTTCCAGCACAATGCCCATCTCGTTGAGACGGTCGCGCGCCGCATCCGCCGCCGCCCAGTCTTTCGCTTTACGCGCGTCCAGACGCTGCTGGATGAGCGATTCGATCTCCGCCACTTCCGCGTCGTCAACCTGCGCGCCGCTCTGCAGGAACGCCTCCGGCTCCTGCTCCAGCAGACCCAGCACCGAGGCAAGCTTACGCAGGTGGGCCGCCATGGCGTTCGCCGCGGCCGCGTCCTCGGTTTTCAGACGGTTCACTTCACGCGCCATATCGAACAGCACCGAGTAGGCTTCCGGGGTGTTGAAGTCGTCGTCCATCGCCTCGATAAAGCGTGCTTCGAAGGCTTCGCCACCCGCCGCGTCGACGGATTTGTCCGTCCCGCGCAGCGCGGTGTACAGACGCTCCAGCGCCGAACGCGCCTGCTTGAGGTTCTCTTCGCTGTAGTTCAGCTGGCTGCGATAGTGGCCGGACATCAGGAAGTAGCGAATCGTCTCCGCATCGTAATACTTCAGCACGTCGCGGACGGTAAAGAAGTTACCCAGCGATTTCGACATCTTCTCGCGGTCAACCATCACCATGCCGGAGTGCATCCAGTAGTTAACGTACTCGCCGTCATGGGCGCAGGTGGACTGGGCGATTTCGTTTTCATGATGCGGGAACATCAGATCCGAACCACCGCCGTGAATATCGAAGTGGTTGCCGAGCTGCTTGCAGTTCATCGCCGAGCACTCGATATGCCAGCCCGGACGACCCGCGCCCCACGGCGACGGCCAGCTTGGCTCGCCCTCTTTCGACATCTTCCACAGGACGAAGTCCATCGGATTCCGCTTGACGTCAACCACGTCGACGCGCGCCCCCGCCTGCAGCTGATCGAGATCCTGGCGTGACAGCAGACCGTAATTCGGGTCCGTCGGCACGTCAAACATCACGTCGCCGTTATCTGCGACGTAAGCATGGCCTTTAGCTATCAGCTGCTCGGTGATCTCAATGATCTCCGCGATATGGTGCGTTGCGCGCGGTTCGCTGTCGGGACGCAGAATATTCAGCGCGTCAAAATCTTTGTGCATTTCGGCAA
>OGXE01001765.1_pt1 | contig 17662 bp, 7 predicted proteins | sample 1576181 | NCBI WGS metagenome assembly OGXE01 (sample SAMEA3541478, study PRJEB24748) | human gut metagenome | biome: human gut; feature: human-associated habitat; material: faeces | place: China | collected 2012 | reverse complement strand
CGCACTTTGTAGTTGACAGTGATCGGGGAAAATACACTCAGCATATTTTCCTGAAAATAATCGTAAAAGCTCCCGACACGATAATAGCGGTTGCCGAAGTCTGTCATATCAAAGTCCGGAATCATTTCGTCCGTATTTTCTGTGCCAGCAGTGTTGATCAGGATCTTTCCGTGTGTATCTACGATCCAGATATCTGCATTCAGATAAGTGCCCAGAGCGCTGAGCTGTTCATTAATCTCATCTAATGTCATGGAATTGCTGAAATAATTCTGCGCATAACTGGATGAGATCAGGGCAGATTCCCGGTATAAATTCTGAGCTTCTTTTTTTTCAAGGTGCTGGAAAGTAAGGTGGTATGTGAAGGTCGCAATGATGAGAAAACCAAGGAGACCAAAAAGCAGATAACCACCTAAAAGTTTTAGGTATAATGTACGTTTCATTTAATCTCTGACCTCAAATTTGTAACCAATTCCCCATACCGTAGCAAGGCTCCAGTTTGCATGGTCTTTTATTTTTTCGCGGAGACGTTTTACATGCACATCCACCGTTCTTGTATCACCGATGTATTCATAGCCCCAGATGTGGTCTAATAACTGTTCTCTGGTGAAGACCTGATTTGGGGAGGAAGCAAGGAAATACAAAAGTTCCAGTTCCTTCGGCGGCATATCCACTGCCTGCCCCATATAAATGACGGAGTAATTCGAAAGATTGATGACCAGATCTTCATATTTGACACATTTCAGATCCGGAATCACTTCCTCGGTTTTCACTGGCTGATAACGTCTTAACACGGCTTTGACGCGGGCAACAAGTTCCTTCGAATCGAAAGGTTTCATCATATAATCATCCGCACCGAGTTCAAGACCTAACACTTTGTCAAAAATTTCACCTTTTGCGGAGAGCATAATGATTGGAACATTTGCTTTTGCACGCACTTCACGGCACACCTGATAGCCGTCGATTCCAGGTAACATGAGATCGAGCAAAATAAGGTTCGGATTGTACTGCTCGAATGCGATCAGTGCCTCCTCCCCATCGTTTACAATCTTTGTGTCAAAGCATTCCTTTGTGAGATAAAGGGAGATCAGCTCTGCAATATTATTATCATCATCAACAATTAAAATTTTCTGTTTTGCTGCCATATATCCTCCTTGTTTGCTATTTAAATTCGGCAATTGTTACACCGGCATCGCCCTCACCGTATTCGCCGAGGTGATAGGACTTCACATGTTTCTGGCGTTTCAGGTAAGTGTGCACGGCGTTCCGCAATGCACCGGTTCCTTTTCCATGCACGATGCGCACGGAGCCTAAATGGGAAAGATAAGCGTCGTCGAGATATTTATCCAATAAAGCAATTGCCTCATCTGTGGTTTTCCCGATGAGGTTGATCTCCGGTGAGATCGTTGCGGATTTACTCATGCGGATTTTTCCGGCTCCGGTTTTGTTTGCCTTTGCACCGGACATCATCGGGGAATCCTCATCGATCAGGATCAGGTCATTGATATTGACAAGAGAGCGCAGAATTCCCATCTGAACGTAAAGGTCGCCTTTCGCATTCGGAAGTGTGTGCACGGTTCCTCTCAAATTCATGCTGATCACTTTTACAGTGTCACCGATCTGAAGCTTTTTCGGGACTTTGTGGTTTGGAACAGCATTTTTCTTCTGGTCGGCAAGCTTTTTCTGGCTCGCATTCATCTTGTCACGAAGTCTGGTACGCTCTTTTTCCATCTCGCTCATTGGAGCATTTGCTTTGCCGTATTTGTTAAAGTTGCGGATTGTCTCATCTGCCACGTCTTTGGCTTCTTTTAAGATGCGGAACGCTTCCTCGTTTGCATCGCGCAGTATCTTGTCGCGGCTTGCATCTAATTTTTCCTGCTTTTGCTCCAGACGTTCTTTCAAAGACTGGATTTCCTGTTTGTAGCGGTTGATCTCAGCCTGTTCTTTTTCGATGGTCACACGGCTTTTTTCGAGATCGGCAAGAAGATCTTCGAAGTTTTCATCATTTTCACTGATGCGGGTTTTAGCGTCTTCGATGAGGTCTTTGCCAAGACCAAGTTTTTCCGAGATCGCAAAGGCATTACTTTTTCCCGGAATACCGATTAAAAGCCGGTAAGTCGGGCTTAAAGTTTCAACATTAAATTCACAGCAGGCATTTTCCACGCCCGGGGTGGAAAGAGCAAATACTTTCAATTCACTGTAGTGAGTGGTTGCCATGGTGCGCGCGCCATATAAGTGCAGCTTGGATAAAATGGAGATCGCAAGGGCGGCACCTTCCGTCGGGTCGGTTCCGGCACAAAGCTCGTCAAAGAGAACGAGCGAACGGTCGTTGACCTTTTTCAAAATGCGGATGATATTGGTCATGTGGGATGAAAAAGTACTTAAACTCTGTTCGATACTCTGCTCATCGCCGATATCTGCAAATACTTCCTCAAATATACCAAGCTCCGACCGCTCAGAAGCCGGAATATGAAGACCGGACTGTCCCATTAAAGTAAGCAGTCCGACAGTCTTTAAAGAAACTGTTTTACCACCGGTGTTTGGACCGGTTACGATCAAAAGCTTGAAATCTTTGCCGAGCATGACATCGATCGGAACCACTTTTTTCTTATCGAGCAGTGGGTGGCGTCCTTTCTTAATATGAAGATATCCCTCATTATTAAACGTCGGTGCAACACCGTTGTAGGTCTGTGCATAAGCAGCTTTTGCAAAAATAAAATCAAGTTCTGCCAGAATCGTATAATCCGCAGCAATCTGTTCGGAAAAATTAGCAGTCAGACTGCTCAGGTTTTCTAAGATTTTTTCGATTTCGTCTTTTTCTTTTAACAGAAGTTCTTTGTATTCGTTATTCAGATTCACGACCGCCATTGGTTCAATGAAAAGGGTGGAACCGGATGAGGACTGGTCATGTACCATGCCGGGAATCTGGGATTTTGCTTCGGCTTTGACCGGCAGACAGTAGCGTCCGTCACGCATGGTGATCACAGCGTCCTGTAAATAGCTTCTGGTGGTGCTGTTGTTGATCATGTTGTTCATCTGGGTACGGATCCGTTCGTTCATGCCGCGCATGGAGCGGCGGATGGAACGCAATGTGCTGCTCGCATCGTCGGCAATCTCATCCTCTGCGGGAATGCAGCGTCTGATCTCGTCATAGAGCGGAGTCAACGGTTCGATTTCGGTAAAAAATCCGGTCAGTGAATCGTCCGGGACTTCCTCTTTTTCCGAGCGGGAAAATGCTTTTACACGCTTGGCAGCCTCTAAGAGAGAACAGATCGAAAGCAGTTCTGCAGCGCTTAAGGAGGCTCCGATCTCTAAACGTTTCAGCGAATCGTTGACGCTGTGTACGCCGGAAAATGAGAGATTTCCGCACCGGAACAGACGGCTTAAAGCATCCTTTGTCTGGAGCTGAAGCTGCTCGATCTGTGTCTTGTCTGTGATGGGACGCAGTGCGAGGCAGCGTTTTTTTGCCTCCGGACTGCATGCGTATTCAGACAGCTGATTTAAAATTTTATTATATTCTAAGGTTTTTAAAACTTTTTCATTCATAAAACAAAAGTACTCCATCATCGTTTTAGCTGATCAATTTTTATTATAGACCAAAGTGAAGCTGATGAAAAGAAGAGTTTGGCAGGAATTGTACAAAAAAAGAAAGTATTGCAAGCATATGTGTTTCAATTTATAATATAGATTGGTATGATTTTTCATGTATGGATCAAAAAGTAAAACAGATACAAGCCTGATTGCATTTGAAGGTGCGGCAGGAATGCCACTGCCTGGAAAGGAATATCATGCAGGAAAACAAACAGGATAAATATGAATTTATCAGTGAGAAAATAAAGGACAAACCCGTGAATAAAAAGAAACTGGCATATCACGTATGTATTGTCGTGCTTCTGGCAGTTTTATTTGGAATCGTGGCGAGTGTTACGTTCGTGCTGTGTCAGCCGAAAATAGATGGTATGCTTCATCCGAAGGAAGATCCGACCATCACGATCCCAAAAGATGAACCGGAACAGGAGACGGAAACGGAAGAGCCGGATACGGAGACAGAAACAAACGAACCGGATTCTGAGCCACAGATCGTGTACGAACAGCTTACACTGGATGATTTCCAGACATTGCAGAATGAGATGTATGCGATCGGGAAGCAGGCAAACAAGTTTATCGTGGCAGTGACAGGGGTAAAGAGCAATACAGACTGGTTCAACAATGCCTATGAGAGCAAGGGACAGGGTTCCGGTATTATTATTGCAAACAGTGGTCAGGAGCTGTTGATCCTGACTGAGAGAAAAGTGATCGCAGGAGCGTCTTCTGTCTATGTGACCTTTGTCAATGACACATCAGTAGAGGCTTCCATCAAGAAATACGATGGAAATACAGGAATTACTGTACTCAGTGTTCCGGTGGATGAGATCGATAATGATACCATGAATCTGATATCAGTCGCAGTGCTTGGCAACTCGCTTGCCATCACGCAGGGAACGCTTGCGCTTGCGGTTGGAAGTCCGCTTGGAACGAATTATTCCATTTTGACAGGAAATATCACTTCCTCTGCTTATTCTATTTCCACAATTGATGCGAATTATGATATTTTCACAACGGATATCGTGGGAAGCAAAAATGGAAGTGGAGCGCTGATCAACTTAAACGGCGAAGTGATCGGTATTGTCACGCAGGGATACAGCAGTGAGGGTGACCAGAACACGCTGACAGCAATCTCTATCTCAGAACTGAAACCGCTGATCGAGATGTTATCCAATAATAAAGATATTCCATATATTGGTCTGGAGATCACTACCGTTACCAATACGATCGCAAAAGAAAATGACATTCCAAAGGGCGTTTATATTAAGGAAGTAAAAATGGATTCGCCGGCGATGGCAGCAGGGCTGCAGAGTGGTGATGTCATTACAGAGATCGATGGGGAAGCGGTGATCTCGGTTGATGGATATCAGACCAAATTGCTTTCCCTCACACCGGGCGATGTGGCAAATGTCACGATCCAGAGACAGGGGAACGATGGCTATACGGAGATCAAATGCCCTGTAACGGTCAGTGTTTTACAGTAATACAAATACATAATTTGGAGGAAATAATTGTTATGAAATATATTGAAAGTCTCCGCGAAGGCGAGCGGATCAATGAGATTTACCTGTGCAAGACGAAGCAGTCTGCGCTGACGAAGGCAGGAAAACCTTATGAAAACGTTATTTTACAGGATAAAACAGGAATTCTGGATGCAAAAATCTGGGATCCGGGTTCTGTCGGAATTGATGATTTTGATTCGCTGGATTACGTTGCTGTTATGGGAGATATCACAAGTTTTCAGGGAAATCTGCAGCTCTCTATCAAGCGTGTCAGAAAAGTGCAGGAAGGGGAGTATGATCCGAAGGATTATCTTCCGGTCAGCGAGAAAAATATTGATGAAATGTATGAGGAACTGTGTGGCATCATCCGCTCGGTGAACAACCCATTTTATAAAAAACTGTTGAGCAGTTTTTTCTTAGAAGACAAAGAGTTTGAGAAACGTTTTAAATTCCACTCTGCAGCGAAAACAGTTCATCATGGTTTTGTGGGCGGATTGTTAGAGCATACACTCAGTGTGACAAAGCACTGTGATTATTTTGCAGCTTATTATCCTATGTTAAACCGCGATCTGATTGTGACTGCGGCGATTTTCCATGACATCGGAAAATTGGAAGAATTATCTGTTTTCCCGGAAAATGATTATACAGACGAAGGACAGCTGTTAGGTCATATTATGATCGGGGCAGAGATGGTCGGAGAGCGTATCCGCACAATCGAAGGTTTCCCGGTCCGCATGGCAAACGAATTAAAGCATTGTATTCTCGCACATCACGGAGAGCTGGAATATGGTTCACCGAAGAAGCCGGCACTTGCAGAGGCGCTGGCACTCAGTTTTGCTGATAATGTGGATGCGAAGATGGAGACGATTCGTGAAATTTTTACAAATGTACCGGAGAATAATGTGGAGTGGCAGGGATTCAACCGTCTGCTCGACAGCAATATCCGGAGATCCAGTCTGAAGTAAATGTTGTGGTGGATAAAAGGAAAAAAGAATGAATAAAAACGATATCATTACATTGAAGATTGAGGATATAGGAATTGACGGAGAGGGCATCGGAAAGCTGGATGGCATGACTTTTTTCGTCAAGGATGCCGTGATCGGGGATGAGATCGAGGCGCGTATTACCAAGCTGAAAAAGAATTATGGCTATGCGAGAGTGGAGCAGATCCTAAAGTCGTCTGAGTTCCGCACGGAGCCAAAATGTGAACTGCACAGACGCTGCGGCGGCTGCCAGATTCAGGCGATGGACTATGCAAAACAGCTGGAGTTTAAGGAGAACAAGGTAAAAAATAATCTGGTACGCCTCGGGGGATTTGATGCAGACTTTGTGGATTCTGTGACGGAGCCAATCGTTGGCATGGAGGAGCCATATCGTTACCGCAATAAGGCACAGTTTCCAATCGGAAAAGATAAAGATGGAAATATCACTGCAGGGTTTTACGCCTCGCGCACGCACAGCATTATTCCGGTAAAAGACTGCATGCTTGGCGTGGCAGAGAACCGTGAGATTTTAGATGCAATCCTTTCCTATATGCGTGAATGCCACATAGAACCTTATGATGAGAAAACCGGAAGAGGGCTTGTGCGCCACGCGCTGATTCGTTATGGTTTTACGACAAAAGAAATCATGGTATGTCTTGTCATTAACGGCAAGAAACTTCCGGCACAGAATGTGCTTGTGGAGAAGTTGCAGGTAATTTCCGGCATGACAAGTATTTCCATTAATATTAATCAGAAGAATACGAATGTGATCCTCGGCGAGCAGACCGAGACTATCTGGGGACAGTCTTACATTACGGATTACATTCATTTAAGGGACTGCACGAATTTTGAGCGGACAGGAAAAGCAATCTCCTATCATATCTCACCACAGTCTTTTTATCAGGTGAACCCGGAACAGACCGAGAAGCTTTACAGCCTTGCGTTAGAGTATGCAGGACTTACCGGAAAGGAGTCCGTCTGGGATCTGTACTGCGGAATCGGAACGATTTCGCTATTCCTTGCCGGAAAAGCAGGGCATGTGTATGGAGTGGAGATCGTACCACAGGCGATTGCCGATGCAAAGGACAATGCAAAGCGGAATGGATTTTCCAATACCGGGTTTTTTGTTGGAAAAGCAGAGGAAGTGCTGCCGGGATTTTATGCGGAGCATAAAAATGAAAAGACAGCTATGTTGCACCCGGATGTGATCGTGGTCGATCCGCCGAGAAAAGGCTGCGATGAGAAATGTTTAGAGACAATGCTTCTGATGAAGCCGGAACGCATTGTTTATGTGAGCTGTGATTCTGCGACACTGGCGAGAGATCTTAAGGTGCTGGCGGAGGGCGGATATGAGGTGAAACGTGTCCGGGCGGTGGATCAGTTTGCGCACACAACACATGTGGAGACGGTAGTCTTACTTTCCAAGGGAATGGTCGACAGTAGAAAAGTGAAGGTGGACTTCTCTCTGGAGGATATGGATTTATCTGAATTCAAGGGAAAAGCAACTTATGAGCAGATAAAGGCATATGTATTGGAACAGACAGAACTTAAGGTTTCATCACTGTATATCGCACAGATTAAGAAGAAGTGTGGATTGGATGTCGGTGAGAATTTTAATTTGCCTAAATCTGAGAATGCAAGACAGCCACAGTGTACACAGGAGAAGGAAGATGCAATTATGCAGGCATTTAGACATTTTGGAATCATATAGATTGTGGATAAGCAGCATCGTGTGTTAAAAATATAGTAAAGTATGGAAAAAAGGACATTCCGGAACTGTAGTTATTACAGATCAGGGGATGTCCTTTTTGCAGATATGGAAGTGTTCAAGGGACAAGGTAATGATACTGAAGTATTAAGACTGATATGAATGATATCTATCTTATCTGATCTGCGGATGAATGTCGATGATTTCAATATAGTAATAGTCAAACAATGATTTAAGTGTTAGAATTTAATTATATATGTGTGGCATAATTTCAGATTATAGTAAGGAATTTTGAGATAGATAAAAATGATATCGGATAATTAGAAAAACTTGGAACATGAAGATGAAGCAATGAGTGAGTTCGGATTATAGGACACCTAATACGCGATAATTGTAAATATGATGGACTATAAATAATGGTAGTTGCTGGATGAAAATTATTGTTAATAGTGGTGGAGGACTATATGTTATTGAATTTTACAAGTGATGAGTCGTTGAAAAATATGGATACAGCTGTTAAAGAAAATATGAAAGATCTAAAGTTTTGGGGAGATTTGAATCTATCAAGGGTTTCTTTGGATATATTAAAGAATAGAATAATTATACTGTTGGAAAGAGGTATGGTATTTAAAAGTCTTTTTGAACAATATCCATATGCGATGGTTTCGTATGTAGTGTTTTTGACAAGGTATAAGTATAAGGGCGATTTTTGGGGGATGATTAGCGAGGAAATAGGAATTGATAAACCCAATGCACCAGATCAGACTCAGATTGGCAAGATGATATTGAAAATATTTGATTTATGCGAATTAGATTATAGTGTTACGAAAGAGTCTAACAGGAAATATGTTGATTCTATTTTATACGAAGTGGGAATTCCGCCTGAGAGTAATTTTGGTGATTTATTTTATATCTTTAAATATGGATTAATGAGTAATGTTGATCCGCAGTTCCTTATAGATGAAATTACATCTAAAGAGTATGGTGTACATAAGCCGTTATTACATTTTTTTGCTGATGCACCTGAAGAACGTGCCATTAATTTTGTGTTAGATGTTCAGGATACATATTTAGCAGCTACTCAAACGGGGGATTTTTCAAGTAAGTATTCAGAAACCCTTTCAGAGTGGTTAGAACAGGATAAGGTTAAATCTGCTTATCATGGAAAATCTGCTGAAGAACATGTAGAAGTAAAACCATATTTTTTCTTTGAGAATGGAAAAAGGGGGTTATGCATTGTTTTGCCACGCCAAAATATGACAGAGGAATGGGTGGACAGTGGAAAATGGACAATCGCTGGAGATAATGGATTCCGCATTGAAAAAGAATGTTGTGTTCAGGGAGTGGAAGGAAAACGTTTCATAGATCAGATGGTGATTTCAGTTAGACCATGCAAATCATATATTCTCAACTTTGAATATAATGATGGGTTTGAGAATCATTTGACACAATATGAGATAAAAGGAATAGAAATGGATGGTTGTTTCTATTTTGATTCAAATGGCAGAAGGATCAACCAAAGGTATTTACGGTCACCATATGGAATTGTTATATATTCCACGATTGATAACATTACATGTAATGGTATTGAGCGAGATGTTCAAGCATATCCATTGTCTAGTGATGACTACTGTATAGAACAAATAACTCCACTGACAACAGATGCTCAATTTATAATTTATACCAATAAAGAAGAGATAACCTTGCAAATGAAACCACAGATTATGACTTCTTTAAGTGGAAGAAAATTGTTTGATACAGAATTTGTTGATTCAGAAATACCACTTTTTCTTGAGATTCCGAGAGTGCATATAAATTTTGAAGGTTTTAATTCTGTGGAAGGTGTAGAACTAAGAGTAGGACGAACGTCAATCATAGCAAGTGATTTGGCTATGGATGAAGAAAATATCGTAGATATTAATGAGTGTTTTGATGAAAAATCATATGGTATTCATTCAGTTAGAATATATCAGTTTAACCGATTTATTAAGCAGGTGAGATTTTGCCTGTTACCGGAATTTAAATCGGATTACTTTGATAATTTGAAGTGGTTAGAAGATAAAGCTAATTTGAAGTCGGAATCAGCAAAGCTGACTGTCAGAAAAGTTGATGGTTGGCAGATAGACTTTGCAAATGCAAACGTTCAGGATTCACTAGAAAAATATGAAGTACGTGCTCCTTATCGAGAAGGCACATTAAATGGAACCATCATTTCACAACAGGATAATCTGCGTTTGGCTGTTGAATTTGAATTGCCAATTTGTGCCTATAGGTATGAGTTGATTTCAAATAATAAAATCAGCGAAAAATGTGACATGGCAGATTTCTTGCAAGGAAATCCGTGGCTTTCTGTATCTTTTTATGGTGATTACAAAAAGAATACCTATGTAGTTGAATTGGTTTCAGCAAATGGGATAGAGCAGAGGGAAGAAATAAAGTTAACCAGTAATGGATCTGCTAATTTCGATTTGAATGTTTTTAGAGACACTCTGCAGGCAGTTCCGCTTCCTGCAAAAATCCGAGTTGTAAATGCAGATAGAGAAGCATCTTTTGATGTAATTTTGATTGATGAGGTTATTAAGTTTAGATATAGACCGAAGTATGTTAGAAGCAAAAAAGGCATTGCTGTGAAGGATGAAGATATAAACAAAAATGCTACATTAGAGAAGTATGGCGATAATTTTAAGCTATCCTTGATTTATGGAGAATCACAAGTAAATGATAAAGGAGCTAGAATATTTTCAATACCAGAGAATGTCACACTTACTTCAGGATATTATCGAATCATACGAGAAAATAATGTGGATGAGTTATTTACGGTTGATGATGATTTTGAAGTTACATTGCAGTCAGATCAATTCTTTGTGACATTGCGTAATCCCAAAGATCCCATCAATTCATTTGGTGAGTGGTTGGAGCAGTTCTTATACGATCTGATTAGATTCAGGGGGATAAAGAAGATTGATGAATTGCGGATGTCAGAAAGCTATAGGTGCAGGAATAGCATGGGGCAGTTTGCAAAATTTGGGCTATCTGATAATGATATAATAAATCTTGTTTTACTTGGCAATATTCTCGAGTGCAAAATTACAAAAGCACATAAGACCATTGTTACAGAAACTATGGCGATGGTATCTGAATTAATTCTTACGAATGAAGATAGGTTTAGAATTATTGAAAGATTGGTGGAAATGAAGGCTAGTGATATAGTATTTAATTTGTGCAAAGAAAATTACTGTCTGGTGCTTTTAGAAATTCCGGATACTGTAACGGGTAGTTATATAAAAGAATTAGCATCTGCATTAAAGCAAGTTTCAGTAATACTTGCATTGCAGGTACTGTTAAAGGGTAATGTTCCCATTAGAGAAACATTTGGCATTGCAGCATACAGGGATGTAATAGGTCAGGATGCTATTATAGAAATGATGACTACAAATGAGAGAGAGGGAAAAAAGACAGAAGATAGAAAACATTTTCTTTTGGAAGACGGTGTGAGTTGTGTTCATATAGCTCTAAATAGTAATATTTCAGGAATCAATAATTTTTATGAGATGGCAGATGAGAAGAAACTTCGAACAGGAAGAGTACATCTGGATAAAAATAAGATTCCAGAAATCGGTACATACTTTGCAGGAACAAGATACATCGATTTATTTGTTAACTGGTACATTAGAAATCACATGGGGGATACAAATAATGATTCAGATTTGAGAAAGAGAATGCAACTACAGTTTGAATCATTTGAAAGTAAGGTGTGGAATAAAATTTCATCAGTTAGAAATAGCAAAGCAGACAGTTTTTTTAAAGAGTTTAATAGTGTTCTTATGGAACGTGTTGCGAATAAAAGTGATATATCAAATATGACGTCAGTACATTTTACATTCCCTGCTTATTTCTATTTCGAAGGGATAGCTGCACTTATTGCACAATTAGATGAATTTAATGAATTCCCAGAGATGAAAAAGGAGGCTGTTAAGTTTATGGTAGGATCTTTTCAAGTGGCACCTTTTATGTCAGAACGCGATGTATTGATGGCTATGTCCTATATATACTTGAGAAGGAAGGAGAGACGATAATTATGTCAATGAATCCGAGGAGTACGACGGAAAAAATCAAAGCAGATTACAGAAGTTATGTGGCATCTATTTTGACGGTTAGAGATAGAGAAATAAGTCGACTTGCAAAAGAAGAAGTGGAGAAAACTAATTTTGTGAAAGGACCTTTTTTAGAAACAACGCTTCCATTTAAAGATGGAAAAACGCTCAAGCAACTTGCGGATGAAGGAATCATCAGTAATGAGTTTTCTAAAATGGGAAAAAATGTTCATTATAATGATTGGAAACTTCGAATTCATCAGGAAAATGCTTTGAAGCATATCATAAAAAATGACCGAAATATGGTTGTTTCGACGGGGACAGGTTCTGGTAAAACTGAGTGTTATTTATACCCGATTTTTAACGAAATCATGCGTGAAAAAGAATCTGGAACACTAGATGATGGTGTAAGAGCATTATTGATTTTTCCTATGAATGCGTTGGCTAATGATCAACAGAAGAAATTGAGAAAATTACTTGCAGATTATCCGGATATTACATTTGGAAGATATACTGGTGAGACTAAACACGCGAAAGCAAACGAGAAACCAGAGGATGCAGAAAAAAGGCTGCATCAGGAATATGATATTCAACATCAAGGTGATTATGATACTGATTCAAAAAAATCAATACTTAATGAGTTTATGTGCAGAGAATATATGGCGAAAAAGCCGCCGCATATTCTTTTAACAAACTATGCTATGCTCGAATATATGCTGCTAAGGCCAGATACGGCTCCTTTTTTTGATACGGCGAAGGCTAAAAATTGGAAATTTATTGTAATTGATGAGGCGCATACATACAAGGGGGCTGTCGGTACCGAAATTGCTTTTCTTCTTCGTAGGTTGAAAGAACGGATTCAGCATCATAGAAGTGAACCTTTTAGATGCATTGCAACAAGTGCAACTTTAGGAAGTGAAAGTGGAAAAGCATCATTAGCAAAATTTGCCGAGCAGTTGTTTGGTGAACCATTTGATGAAACGGACATTATTACAACTGAAAGACAGAGACGAATTCCGGATGATAGTGTAAGGGATTTTTCATATCAAGATTACAAACGAATAAAAGAAGAGTCCTTGAAATTAAAGGAAAGTGAGAGAGGACAGTTTCTGTACGATAAACTAGTTAATGATGGTCGTTTGTTTAAGTTATATGATATTTTGGCGGAAAAACCAAAGAATATTAATGAAGTCGCAAACTTTGTTTTTTCTGATATTGCGGATAATACGTTGAGAGAACAATCTTTAATTGATTTGATTGAATTAGCAGCTGCTGCGAAGAAGAGTGAATATGAGTCTGCACTTCTGCCTGCCAGGTATCACCTGTTTGTCAAATCCTTGGAAGGCATGTTTGTTGAATATTATCCAATAAAGAGAGTTTTCTTTGATCGTAAAGAAAAATTCAAAGATGGATCTGGAGAGTATTCTGTATTTGAGATGGCTAATTGTCAAAAATGTGGACAGGAGTATATTCTTGGAAAAACAATAACAAAAGATAATAAAAAATATTTGGTACAGACAAGCGGTTTGGAAAAGCCAGAATTCTATTTTTTGTCTGATAACGACATAGATGAAGACTTTGATGAAGATGATGATCTTGATGAACAGTCTAATTTTTCTTCGCTTGGTAAATTCAAACTATGTTTAGCGTGTGGTCGAATTTCTGAGTTTTCAGAGAAAACAGATTATACCTGTTGCAAAGCAAATGATAATAAGAAGATTGTAACTGTTTATAATTTAAAATATGCGGGAAAGGGAAAAGAATCAAACTGTTGTCCAGCATGTGGTGCTACAAGAGAGGGACTGATAAAAAGATTTTTAACAGCAAATCAGCCAGCAACATTTGCAGTTGGAAAAAGTCTGTATGATGCAATTCCGCCTAGACCTATAAGACACCAAGAAAATCCTGACACATCAGATGACCTGTTTTCAGATGATTTGTTTGGAAGTTTGGATGATACAGCGACAGAGATTGATGATCATGTAATTGATGAAAGCGGACGAAAACTATTGGTGTTTTCAGATAATCGTCAAGAGGCTGCTTTTTATGCCGGGTATTTTGAAAAGCGTTATAAACAGGCGATGTGGAGAAAGGTTATTCTGAATTGTTTGATAGAAGCTGGCGAAGTTGGATTATCTGTTGATGATCTTATTTCGAAATCAAAACAGATGGCTGAAAAGGAAGGTCTTTATACTCTTGATTTAGTTGAACGTAATAATGAACTTGAAGTCAATATAATGAGCAATGAGCAAAAGATCGAAATGGCAGCGCATTATATCATGCAAGAATTTATGTCGCCAGACATTGGAACAGGGTTGGAGGGGCTTGGATACATCCAGATCATGCCAGAAAAGATACAATTCCAAGATGGCGTAAGTCGATATGGTGTTGAAGGCGGAGAAAATATTTGGAATGTGTACAGATTTGTGTTTGACACGTTGCGTCAGAAAGGTACAATAACATTTCCAGAAATGGTGAGTCCGGAAGACGACTTTTTTTCTCCAAGAAATCATGCAGGCTTCTTTAGAAATACAGGAAATGAAAGAATTCACAAAAAAGGTTATGTCTATGGTTTTATGCCAAGTGAAGGACACAAAAATAAACGTTCTACAATGTTGTTGAAAATATTAAATCATTTTCGACAAGATGAAACCAATGAAGCCAAAGCTATTGTAAATTTACAGCAGTGCTATGATGATTTAATTCTGCAAATGAAAAAGCGGGGTTATATCAGCATCGGACCGGAAAATGCTAGTGGTCAAATATATGCATTGAATTATAAAAAATGGATATTTAAGTATATAAAATCAGAAGAAAGGTTGTATAGATGTAAAAAATGCGGAAAGATATTTGCATATTCTTTGTATGATATCTGTCCAGAATTGAAATGTGATGGGGAGTTAGAGCAAATTGAAGCGAGAAAAATTCGTTCAGGAAGTTATTATGAAAGTCTGTATACTGGAAAGCAATTTATACCGATGGTAGCCAGGGAACACACTGCACAATTATCTTCGGAAACAGCTCGGCAGTATCAAGAAAAATTTGAACAGGGAGCAATTAATGTTCTTAGTTGTTCGACAACATTTGAAATGGGGGTTGATGTAGGTGAACTTGAGGCTACATTCCAGAGAAATGTGCCACCAGAAACATCTAATTATATTCAGCGAGCGGGTCGCGCAGGGCGACGAACATCATCAGCAGCATTTTCTGTAACTTTTGCGCGCAGGAATAGTCATGATATGACTTTTTATCAAGATCCACCAGAAATAATAGCAGGAAAGATAAATGCGCCAGTTCTGGAGGTAAACAACGAAAAAATTGCATTACGTCATTTGAATTCCATTGTGGTAGCAGGGTTCTTTAAAGAATATCCAGAATTCTTTACAGGAAAAGCAAAAAGAATTGTTGATTTTGATAAAAAGGATAATATGAGTGTAGAACTGAAAAAGTATTTAGAATCTAAACCGCAATCATTGTTGGATACCATATATAAGGTTTTTACTCCTCAGATTTTGAAACAGCTTAATGTAGACAATTGGGGATTTGTAGATGAATTAATTGGAGAAGATAGTAAACTGAATATAGCAATAAAAGAAAGAGAAAATGATATAGCGGGTTTGCTTGAAATGAAGAAAGGCATAAATGCTAATAGCACAGATTACGAACTTGGAAAAGCTAGAACAGTAACAAAACTAATATCGACGTTAAATGACGAAGGTTCTATCAATTTTCTGAGTGCAAAGGGGGTATTACCAAAGTATGGATTTCCTATTGATACTGTTTCACTGAATATTATTAACAATAAAAACAGAGAAGCCGAAAAGCTTGATCTATCCAGAGATTTAAGAATGGCAATCAGTGAATTTGCTCCACCGGCACAGATTGTGGCTAATGGAAAACAGTGGAAGAGTTATGCTGTTAATACTATACCTGATAAAAGTTGGCCAACATATGTGTATTATGAATGCCAGAATTGTAAGCGTATTTATCCTCCAAAGACAAAAATGACAGAAGTTACTATTGATATTAGTGACGATATTGAACTTTGTCCAACTTGTCAGGCTAAAATGAAAGCACGAAAGTTTATTATTCCGCTATTTGGATTTTCTACTTCTTATAAAGAATCTCCTAAGCAAGTGGGGGAAACGAGACCAAAAGCTTATTATGCTACACAGACACAGTTTTGGAGTGATACGGATCTTACGGAAAGTCAGCAGCGCGAGGTTAAAAGCAGGATATTGATTTTTTATGGAAAAGAAGTTTCTGCAAAGTATTCTCCAGGTGGAAAGTTATTTGTGCTAAATCAGGGAACCAATGGAGCAGGATTATATGTTTGCCCTGAGTGTGGATTCACGACTGAGGTCGATAAGATCCCAAAGAAAGGGCATAACAATAAATATGGCAGAAATTGTCCGAATAAAATGTTACAGAGAGTATCATTGGGACATCAGTTTTCAACAGATATTTTGAAAATCAATTTACCAAACCATTTGATTGAACAGCCGATGTCAGGTTCATTGGAAAACAAGGATCAATATTTATCTGTTTTATATGCATTACTTGAAGGTGCCAGTGCGGCTTTAGATATTAATAGAAGTGATATAAGCGGATGCGTTACTGGAAAATGTCAGATTGTATTATATGATGATACTCCAGGGGGATCTGGATTTGTAAAACATGTCTACGAAAACCTTGAAATGGTAATTGCCAAGGCAAAGGAAAAGGTTAACGGTAATTGCGGATGCACAGAGGAAACTTCATGCTATGGGTGCTTGAGAAACTATGGAAATCAGTTTTTTCATGATGTTCTTTCGAGAGGAGTGGCCTATCGTTATTTGGATTGGTTATTAAATGTGGTTGAGGAAAATAAAATAGAGAGTAATCAAGTCGAAATAGGTTCATAAAGCAAGATAAGCGACAAAAAAACGTGGTCAATATTATGTTATTTAAGGAACAGAATTCCTAAATATTATACGGGAAATAGTCAGTTACAACAAGCCACAAAGGAAATAGTCCTTTGTGGCTTGCTTTGAAAATGGATAATTTAAATCTTATAACTTCGGATTTCGTCTTCTCAGTTTCCGATGTTCCTTTGCCGGCTTGGAACGTGAAAATATTTCTTTTAAGGTCTGTTTCTCTTCGACAGAAAGCTGGGTGATTTTCATTTCCAAATTTTTGCAGAACAAAAGGAGGAGACCGTTAATATAAGCATCATTAGAGGCTTCTGGAGTATCCTCTGTAGCAATCTGAGTCGGAGAAGTAAAATCATCAATGATATTTTTGACCATGCTTTGATAGTCAATATCGCTGGCTGTGTTGCTGTCTTTCATATGGGTATTTCTTAGGTCAGAGACGATTGGTTTTAAGTCTTCCAACAGGATGTTTAGGTAATACTGTTCTGTCTCTATGTGAGAAGTATCAAATATTTTTGCAAAAGCATCGGTGGAGTCGGCACCGAGTTCGTTCAGTTTATATCTCATCACATCAAGAAAAGCATTTGCTATCTGAATGCCTTTATCATTAAAACCATCAATATAGATTTCCAGGTCAGTCATGAATTTGTGGAAGTTTTCATGAGAGAGTAATTCTGATAATAACCGTGGATTATATTTTTCATCAGTCAGTATTTGAACTGCATCATCATTGAGATGCAGTTCGGATACTGACTTATTTGTATGTTCACGTAGTTCGGTTCGGCAAAGAAGATAATCGGTGCTTACTTGATAAAAGTCTGCAAGCGTCAGTAGATTGCCAAGTGACATATCTACATTTTCATCTTTCTCATAGTTGCCG
>OGXE01001758.1_pt1 | contig 17710 bp, 17 predicted proteins | sample 1576181 | NCBI WGS metagenome assembly OGXE01 (sample SAMEA3541478, study PRJEB24748) | human gut metagenome | biome: human gut; feature: human-associated habitat; material: faeces | place: China | collected 2012 | reverse complement strand
CCTTACTATCTCGACCGCAACAGCGAAGCGTTGAAAGTGCTGATGCACATACGCGACGAAGCGCACCGTTTCGGCATCACCTTCCACCGCAAGAAGCGTTCGCTCGCCTTTATCAAAAGCGAACTGGAAAGCATCCCGACCCTCGGCAACCGTTCGGTAGAGAAACTGCTGCAACGCTTCCGCACGCTGTCCCGAATCCGGACGGCTTCCGAAACCGAACTATCGGAACTGATCGGTCGGCAACGCGCCGCCGAAGTGATCCGCTATTTCCGGGAAGCGCCGGCGGACGGCACGAAAGAGGGGAAATAACCGGCGTACGAACGGGCCTGAAAATTTGTGAATCCGGGAAAAAAAAGACACCTTTGCAAAGTCGGTCCGAGAAAACGGCCGGAAACGGGCGCACCATGCATATCAGCGTTCCATACGCGGTTCCCGACCCACTGTGAACGGAAAGGCACGATTTTTTCACGAAACCTCAACTGTACCTAAAACCGAATCATCCATGAAAAGCGTCATCGGAATGGGCAATGCCCTGACAGACATCCTGATCAACCTGAAAAACGACGAAATACTCGATACCTTCAAGTTACCGCGGGGCAGCATGAACCTGGTCGACAGCGAACTGCAACGACAGATCGACGCATCGGTCGCCGACGCGCCCCACACGCTTTCGCTCGGCGGATCGGCTTCGAATACGATCCGCGCACTGGCCCGGATGGGCGCTTCGACAGGCTACATCGGCAAAGTCGGACGCGACGAAACGGGCGACTTTTTCGAACGGACGCTGAACGAACTACAAATCGCCCCGACCGTTTTCCGCGGCGACGAACCGTCGGGACGCTGCGTATCGTTGGTCTCCCCCGACGGCGAACGCACGATGTGCACCTACCTCGGCGCAGCGCTCGAAATGCGCCATACCGAACTTACGCCCGAAATTTTCGACGGTTACGAATACTTCTACATCGAAGGCTACCTGGTGCAGGATCACGAATTGATCTCGAACGCCGTACGCATCGCCAAAGAGCGCGGACTGCAAGTCGCCCTCGATCTGGCGAGTTTCAACATCGTCGAAGAAAACCTCGGCTTCCTGCACGACCTGGTCGACCGACACGTCGATATCCTGTTTGCGAACGAGCAGGAAGCGGCCGCTTTCACAGGAGAAAAAAACCCGCTGGAAGCGCTCGACAAGATCGCCCGTAAATGCTCGATCGTACACGGCACGGTCATGAGCGAAGAACTTGCCGATAAAGGCCAGCAGGATAAGCGCAATGGCCGGGGGATAGATGAGCATGAGCATCGGGACGGAATACTCGATGATGGCACTCAGTCCAATGTTGGAAACGGCAAACGAAAACACCGTGAAGAGGATCGCCCAGGTGCGGTAGGAAATTTTGCCGTTCGTCATCTTGACAAACGTTTCCGAGCAGGCCGTGACAAGGCCGATGGAGGTCTTGAGGCAGGCAAAGGTGATGGTGAAGGCGAGGATAAACTGGCCCACGCCGCCAAGGTAATGACCCGCGATCTGCGTGAGGGCGATGCCGCCATTTTCGGACAGCTCGAAAATGCCTCTCGACTGCGCGCCGACCAGAATGGACAGCACGTAGATCAGCGCCATCAGCGCACCGGCAAGAAGACCGGAGGAGAGCACGTCCTCGGCGATGATGTCGTCGTTGTTGACACCCATGCGGCGAATGACGTCGATGACCACGATGCCGAAGGCGAGACCGGCGATGGCGTCCATCGTGCCGTAGCCCTCAATGAGCGCGGGAAAGAAGGAACCGTTCTGATAGGCCTCCGTCGGCTCGACCGAGGAGATCGCTGCGCCGGGGGAGAGCAGCGCCGCGATGATCAGCACTGCGAAGAAGAACAGAAAGAGCGGATTGATGATCTTGCCGATCCAGAGGGTGATCTTACCGGGGCGCAGCGAGAAGAACAGCACGAAGGCGAAGAACGCCGCCGAAAAGACAAGCAGATACAGCCACTCCGGCGAATCCGCGCCCAGCAGGGGCGTGATGCCGGTTGTGAACGAAACGGTCGCGCATCTCGGGATGGCGAAGAGCGGGCCGATGGTCAGGTACAGAAGGCAGGTAAAGAAAATGCCGTAGCCCTTGCCGACCTTGCTCGAGAGCGTCTGCAGGCCGTCGGAATGCGTGATGCCGATGGCGGCGACGCCGAAGATGGGGATGCCAACCGCCGTGATGATAAAGCCGATCATGGCGACGACCGCGTTGCGGCCGGCCATCTGGCCGAGATGTACGGGGAAGATCAGGTTGCCCGCGCCGAAGAACATTCCAAACAGCGTTCCGGCGACGAGAATCTTCTGCCGGAAGGTCAATTTTTTAGTAGTCATGGGATAATCAACTCCTTTGTGTTGAAAATATTACACCCTGCACTTGAAAAAGAGAAACGCTCGGTTATAATAGATATATTACAAATCAAAATACCCTTTATAGGAGTGGGGATATGGACAGCAAAAAATTTGAAATTCTGATGACCGCCGTCAACCTCGGCAGCTTTTCCAAAGCGTCTGAGGTCGTGGGCTACACACAGTCGGGGCTGACGCACCTCATCAACGGTCTGGAGCGCGAGATCGGCATGAAGCTCATCCGGCGCGACCACAGCGGTATTTCGCTGACAGAGGACGGGGAGGCGCTGCTGCCCGCGATCCGCGAATACCTCAGCGCGACGGCGAAGCTCGAAAACCAGATCGAGACCATCACGCAAAAGCGGACGGCGACGATCCGAATCGCCGCTTATGCGAGCCTTGCCATGCACTGGATGCCGGAAATTCTGTACCGCTTCCGCCGCGTGTGTCCGGAGACCGACGTGGATCTTCGCATGGTGGACCACGAGCTCGAACCCTTTGAGCTGCTCGAGGAGGGGCGCACGGACGTCATCTTTGCCGCGCGGCAGAGCCACATCAACTGCGACTGGACACCGCTCTACTACGACGCGATGTACGCCATCCTGCCGAAGGACTATCCCACCGGCAGCGAAGAGACCTTCCCCATCGAGGAATTCGACGGAAAAGAATTCCTGATGCCCTACGGGCGCTTCGACATCGACGTGAACGCTGCGCTGAGTCCCAAAAAGGTGAAGCCGAATATCCGCCCCTGCCATGTGGACGATGAAACGGTCATCCGCATGGTCAGCAAGGGCCTTGGCATCACAATGATGACGGAGATCATGATGCGCGGGCGGACGCACGGCGTAAAGACGCTGCCGGTCAGCCCGAAAACGGGACGGGAGCTCGGCATCGGTATGCACCTGAGCAAGAACACGCCAGAGGAAATTCTGCGTCTGCGCGAGTGCGTGCTTGATTTCACGCGCGAGCTGATGTGAAAATTTCCCATCCGCGATTTAGAAACGGCTGCCCCATCAAAAAAGTAAAGCAGGGCGCTTGCCTAAAAGGCAAGCGCCCTGCTTTGTCGATTTTGGGAATGGTCTTATCCTTCGATTTTTGCCGAAGCCGCGCCATCACTCTTTTGCAGATGCGCATAGCGGCGCGAGGGGCGGAAGTACAGCACCGCTGCCAGCATTAGAAGCGCCGTGGCCGCAAGGCTGATGGGGAAGACCAGCATGATGTTCATAAACGTCTTGTACTGCGGGAAGACCCAGCGCAGCCAGCTCAGGCGGACGCCGCAGACGCCCAGCATCGTCAAAACGGCGGGCGGCAGTGAAATTTCAAAGCCGCGCAGGTAGCCGGAAAGCACCTCGTAGCAAAGGCTGAACAGGTGCGACGGCATGATCAGCATGAGGCGAATATAGCCCGTCTCTACCACCTGCGGGTCGCCGTTGAAGATGGTGAGCAGCGACTTTCCGAAAAAGAGGATCAGAGCGATGGCGACGCCGAGGCTGATGATGCCCTCGAGAAGACACAGCAGCAGCGTTTTCTTGCAGCGCTTGATCTTGCCCGCGCCGAAGTTCTGTCCGACGAATGTCGTGCAGGCCTGCGAGAAGGAGTTGAGGATATCGTAGGTGATGACCTCAATGTTGTAGGCCGCGCTCGACGCCGCCATGACGACCGTGCCGAGGCTGTTGATCGCGCCCTGAATGACAATATTCGCGATGGAGAACATCGCGCTCTGCACACCCGCAGGAACGCCGATGCGCAGAATTTGCCTGAGGCACAGCCCGTCGATGCGCAGCTTTTTCGGCTCAAGGCAGATGACCTTGTCCGTTTTGAGCAGGAAGACCCACAAGATCGCCGCGCTGACCGCGTTCGACAGCACCGTTGCGATCGCGACGCCGTCCACGCTCATGTGGAGCGCGGCCACGAAAAAGAGGTTCAGGATCACGTTCAGAACGCCGGAGGCCGTCAGCGCGATCAGCGGAATTTTCGTCTCGCCCACGCTGCGGAAGACCGCCGCCTCAAAGTTGTAGAGCAGGATCACCGGCAGGCCCGCAAGATAGATGCGCAGATATAGCAGCGCCAGCGGGAACACATCGCCCGGCACATTCAGCTGATTCAGCAGCGGAACGGCGAACAGCTCACCGATGACCGCCGCGATCAAACCGCCCAGCACCGCCACAACGATGGAGGTGTGCACCGCGTGGTGCACCATCGTGTCGTTCTTTTCGCCGATGGCGTGCGCGATCGTCACGTTCGCGCCCAGCGCGATGCCGATGAACAGGTTGACGATCAGGCTGATGATCGAGCTGTTTGTGCCGACGGCCGCGACCGCCACAGTGCGGAGCTCGCCGGTAAAGTTGCCAATGACGGCGATGTCCGCGGCGTTGAACAGCTGGCTCAAAATCGCCGTGGCCGCCACCGGAATGGCAAAGCGCGGGATCTTATCCCAGAGCGTCCCGTGGAGCATATCCAATGATTTTTTCTGCGATGCAGCGTTCAACTCTACCGCCCCTTTCCGCAATTTGTCTGGCCCATGATATCACGCTTTGGCCCAAATGCAAGAGGCAGAAAAGCCAAAAATGGAGCACAGCGCAAAGAATGCTTCGTTTTGCTGCGAAAAGCGCGGATACTCACAGGCATTCCTGCAAAATTTCGCAAATTTCATCACGGGTCAGCTTCTTGCAGCAGCCAGCGGTGATGTTGGTAGAATCCGCCACGGCGCGGAAGTCGGTGTCGGCGGGAATGCCAAGCTCTGCAAAGCTGGTCGGCAGACCGATTTCCTTAATGAACGCGGCCAGCGCGTCGATACCGGCGGCGGTTTCCCCGTCACTGCCCTTGGGCGCAATGCCCCAGACGTTCTGCGCCCAGCGGGTGAACCGCGCCGTGCCGGATTTGTAGATGTGGCGGTACAGGACAGGGTGGATGACCGCCAGCCCCGCGCCGTGGTTGCAGTCGGTGTAAGCACCGAGCTGATGCTGGATCTGATGCGCCTGAAAATCCGTGACCTTGCCGATCTTCAGAACGCCGTTTTCCGCCATCGCGGACGCCCGCGCCAGCTCGCTTCTGGCGTCGTAATTTTCAGGATCGGTCAGCAAAATGCGGATGCTGCGGATGACGCTGCGCATGACGGCCTCATTGATATCATCGGAGAGGTTGCTTTCATCCGGCTTGCCGAAGTAGGTTTCCATCGCGTGGCTCAGCGTGTCGAACGCGCCGGAGATGACCTGCTGCATGGGAACGGACAGCGAATAGGCCGGGTCTAAGAACGCGAATTCCGCCTGCGCACCCCAGAGCGCGCCCTTGATCTTCTTTTCCTCGTGGGTGATGACCGCGCCGTTGTTCATCTCGCTGCCGGTGCCGAACACCGTGACAATCGTGCCGAGGGGAATAAACTTGGTCGGCAGCGTGTGCTTCGTGTACTGCATCTCCCAGATGTCCTCGTCCAGCTTCGCCTGTGCGGAGGTGACCTTGCAGCAGTCGGAAACGCTGCCGCCGCCCACGGCGAGGATCAGGTCAACATGGTTTTCACGTGCCAGCTTCGCGCCCTCCTGCACCTTGGCATAGGTGGGGTTGGACATGATGCCGGAGAACTCCACAACGCACTTACCCTGCGCGTTCAGGATACCCATGATCTCATCGTACACGCCGTTGCACTTGATGGAGCCACCGCCATAGGCCAGCATGACGGTTTCGCCAAAGTTTGCGAGCAGGCCGCCGAGGTACTCCTTCACGCCGCCTTTGCCGAAATATACCTTGGTCTTGTTTTCAAAAATAAAGTTATTCATCATAACGTATCCTCTCTGACCGTTTTTCTTGCGGTATTTGCCGCTGTGTGCTATCATTGCCGATGGCAACTTCCGGTTGATACTGCCGATTATCAATACCGGTTGTAACAACCGGTCAAGAGGTTTTTTGAGGAAAAAACACAATTTTTACGCAGTAGAGAGGGATTACCATGCGCTACACCATGATGCAGGTCTGCAAGGAAACGGGCATGACCTATCAGGCCTTAAAATTTTACTGCAACGAGGGGCTTGTCCCCAATGTCAAGCGCGACAAAAACAACCGCCGCGTGTTTGACGAGCGGGACGTCGCGTGGATCAGCAGCCTGACGTGCCTGAAAAAATGCGGCATGGGCATTCAGGAGATGAAGGACTACCTCGCCCTCTGCCTGCAAGGCGAGCGCACCATCCCGCAGCGCAAGATCCTGCCGGCGCAGAAGCAGGAGGCGCTGCGCGCAGGCATTCGGGAATTGCAGGACAGCGTCGCCTACATCGACTGGAAGCAGAATTTTTACGACGAAGTGCTCTCCGGCAAGCGGCCGTATGAGAGCAATCTTATTCGGGTGGAAAAATAGGCGCAAGGCTGGCGTCAGCATAAAAAACAGGAGGCGTACCGCTCGGTATCGCCTCCTGCTTGCATTCCTGCCGTATTTCATCCCAGCGCCACGTCGAGCACCATCATCAGGCTGAAGCCCACGGCGAAGAACACCGTGCCGATGTTGGAGTGCGCGCCCTGCGACATTTCGGGGATCAGCTCTTCGACGACGACATAGAGCATCGCGCCCGCGGCAAAGCTCAGAAGATACGGCAGCGCCGGAACGATGAGCGACGCAGCCAGGATGGTCAGCACCGCGCCGATGGGCTCGACGATGCCCGAGAGCACGCCGCCCCAGAAAGCTCTTGCTTTGCCCATGCCCTCGGCGCGCAGCGGGAGCGAAATGATCGCCCCCTCGGGAAAATTCTGGATCGCGATGCCGAGTGAGAGCGCCAGCGCGCCCGCCGCCGTGATCTGTGCGCTGCCGGAGAGATAGCCCGCATACACCACGCCGACGGCCATGCCCTCGGGGATGTTGTGCAGTGTGACGGCCAGCACCATCATCGTCGTGCGCTGGAGTTGGCTCTTCGGCCCCTCGACCTGCCCGCTCTTGGCGTGCAGGTGCGGGACGACGTGGTCGAGCAGCAGCAAAAAGAGAATGCCGACCCAAAAGCCGAGAAACGCCGGCAGAAACGAGAGTTTCCCCATCGCCGACGACTGCTCGATGGCGGGGATCAGCAGGCTCCAGACCGAGGCCGCGACCATCACGCCCGCGGCAAAGCCCGTCAGCGAGCGCTGCACAGCGTCGCTGAGCGACTTTTTCATGAAGAACACGCACGCCGCGCCGAGCGACGTGCCGAGAAATGGGATCAAAATGCCGTAAAATGCTTCCATATCGTTCACCGTCTTTTCTGTGTGAAATATCAATTCTGTTAAATACATCTAACTTCTGAACATAGTATACCAGCGAAAGCCGCGGGATGCAAGTGCCGCGGGACACGGAATGGGAACAGTCTGTCGCAGCGGACGGGGCGAGAAAGCGTATGTAGCAAAGAAAATATCGCGAAAAATTTGAAAACCGCTCTTGCAATGCGAAAATCGCTGTGCTACAATACGCAAGGTCGATCACCTTCCCGAAGGCAAGCGGGAAAGCAGGATATATTGGAAAGCTGCCCTGCGGCGGCTTTTCAAAAGACTGCGAGTTAGAGAAAACTAACCGCCTGCGCCGCGCCGGTGGGAACATCATATCAATAGGAACAGTGCCGCCTGATTTCAGGCGGCACTGCTTTTTGCGTTTTCGTGAAAAACAAAATGTTCAAACTTTCCTTTAGCTTTTTTAGGTTGGCGGGCAATCATGACCTCGTTCCAAGGGGAAAGCGAAAAACGACAGCCCCGCGGAAGCATTTGGGATACACAATGACGAAGGCGGTCATTTTTGATGAAAAGCAAAAAGATTCGTTCTCTTTTCTGTGCGGCGGCGCTGACACTGTCGCTCGCCGCGTGCGGCAGCAAAACATCGGACTGCTCCGGCCAGACGATCATCGGCGAGATCACCGATATTGACGGCACTGCCGTGACGATGCAGCTCGGCGAGCTGAGTGCGGGTGGTATGCCGTCCCATGACGGGTCTGACAGTTCCGATTCCGGCCAGACGCCGCCAGACAAGCCGGACGGCGAAACGCAGAGCGGCAACAGCAGCAGTGAGGATCATGCATCGTCCGACAGCAGTCAGCCGCCCGCAAAGCCCGACAGCCAGAGCGGCAGCACCGACAGCCAGCCGCCCGAGATGCCGAGCGGCAGCGCTCCGGCGGCATGGGCGGCAGCAGCTTTACCGCGGGCGAGGAGAGTGTGACGCTCGACTTCGCGAATGCGGAAATTACAAAAAATGACGAGAGCATCGAGCTCAGCGACCTTGCCGAGGGCGATATCCTGACCGTTGAGGTCGGCAGCAACAACACCGCGGCGAGCGCCACGGTCGAGTCCGTGGGCGGCGGCCAGAGCTTTGGCGGCAGCGGCGAGGTGACGCAGGGCGCCGCCGCCACGACCATCAGCGAGGACGGCACCTACAGCGGCGAAAGCTACACCTCGACCGGCGACGACGAAAACGCCCTGCGCGTGGACGGCGCGGCCGTCACGCTCGACGGCGTCACCGTCGACAAGAGCGCGGGCGCGGCCTCGAACACCGAGGGCGGCGACTTTTACGGCATGAACGCAGCGCTTCTCGCGATGAACGGCGCGACGGTGACCATCAAGAATGCAACCGTCCCGTCCTCTGCGCAAAATGGCAACGGCGTGTTCAGTTACGGCGGCGGCACGACGAGCGCGAGCAACTTAGTTGTCGAGACCTCCGGCAACTCGTCCGCGGCCATCCGCTCCGACCGCGGCGGCGGTACGGTCAACGTGAGCGGCGGCGCGTACACCTCGAACGGCTACAACTCCCCCGCGGTCTACTCCACGGCGGACATCACCGTGAAGAATGCGAACCTGACAGCGAACAACTCCGAAGCCCTTGTCATCGAGGGCAAGAACTCCATCACGCTCGAAGACTGCTATGTCACCGGCAACATGAGCGACACCAAGGGTACGAGCTCTTCGGAAAACGTCCACAACGTGATGATCTATCAGTCCATGAGCGGCGACGCGGACGTTGGCACGTCCGTCTTCTCGATGACCGGCGGCAGCCTCGTTGGCAGCAGCGGTGACATGTTCTACATCACGAACACCCACTGCCTGATGACGCTCTCCGGCGTGAATATCGTCAACAATGATGCGGACGGCGCGCTGCTGCGCGTGGTCGGCAACTCCGCCAGCCGCGGCTGGGGAACCGCCGGCAACAACGGCACCATCAACTTCAACGGCTATACCATCACGCTGGCAGACGGCACGGTGCTGAAGTGAGCCCGCTTTACCCCTGCTGCTGTATATACTCCTCAATGGTGCGCAGGAAGGCCTCTCCGTAGCGGGAGGCCTTCCGCTCGCCGACACCCGAGACCTCGAGAAGCTCTGAGAGCGAGTGCGGCGCTTTCTCCGCCATGTCGGCGAGCGTCGCGTTCGAAAAGATGACGTAGGCGGGAACGCTCTCGCGCTTGGCAAGCTCCGCGCGCTGAGCGCGCAGCGCCTCGTAAAGGCTGGTTTCCTCGAATTCGTCCGAAAACGCGCCGCGCGGGCGCTTTTTCTCTGCCTTCGGTTCCACCCGCTTCTGCATCAGCACGCATTCGCCGTCAAAGAGCACGGCGGATGCTTTTTTTGTGGGCCTGAGCGTCGAATAGTGCTGGTCGACCTCGAGATATCCCGCGGATTCGAGGTATTCGATGTACCGCTCGATGACGCTTGGCGACGTTTTGTCCATGAGACCATAGGTCGACAGGCTCGCAAGGCCGAGCGACAAAAGCCGCTGGTCGCGGCTTCCTCGCAGGACCTGAATGACGAGCGTTTTGCCGACGTAGTAGCCCAGCCGCTCGCGGATGCGCATGACGCACGATAAGATCATCTGCGCCGAGAGCGTGATGTCCTCGGTCTGGTAGGTCGCTTTACAGTTGGAGCAGTTTCCGCAGCTTGCGGGGTGTATCTGGCCGAAGTAGTCAAGCAGCCGCCCGCGCAGACAGTCGACGGATTTGCAGTACCCCGTCATCGCCTGCAGGCGCTCATAGTCGCGCTTGCGCACGAGCGCAGCGTCCTCCTCCGAGAGCTGGTCGGCTCCGCCGTTTTCGATGAGAAAGCGTGCGGTCTCCACATCAGCGGGCGCGAAGAGCAGGACGCAGTCGGCATTCTCGCCGTCGCGTCCGGCGCGGCCCGCCTCCTGATAGTAGGCCTCGAGGCTTTTCGGCATGTTGTAATGGATGACAAAGCTGACGTTTGACTTGTCGATGCCCATGCCGAAGGCGTTCGTCGCGACCATGACGGTCTTGCGGTCAAACTGAAAATCGTCCTGATTCTGCTGCCGCTCCTCATCTGTGAGGCCCGCGTGGTAGCGCGTGGCGGCGATGCCGCGGTCACACAGGCTGTCGCACACGCGCTCGACGGCGGCGCGGGTCGCGCAGTAGACGATGCCGCTCCTCTCCCGCCGCTCGTCGATGAGTGCGGCGAGGGCGGAAAACTTGTTTTTCGGGCGGCGCACGTCGAAATAGAGGTTCGGACGGTCGAAGCCCGTCACGATGCGGTACGGGCTTTGCAGCTGCAAGAGCCGCAGAATGTCGGACTGCACCTGCTTTGTCGCCGTCGCGGTGTAGGCCGCGACAATGGGTCTGCGCGGCAGGGCATTGATGAAATCGACAATGCCGAGGTAACTCGGGCGGAAGTCCTGTCCCCACTGCGAAATGCAGTGTGCCTCGTCCACAGCGAGAAACGACACGTCCATCTCCTGCATCAGCGATAAAAAGCTGTTCGTTTCCAACCGCTCGGGCGCGACGTAGATGAGCTTGTAGGCACCCTTGCGCGTGCGGGCGTAGACCGTGCGGATCTGCTCGCCTGTCAGTGAGCTGTTGATGTACGCCGCGGGAACGCCCGCGCTCTTGAGCGCTGCGACCTGATCCTTCATCAGCGAGATGAGCGGCGAGACGACGAGCGTGATGCCTGGCAGGAGCAGCGCGGGGATCTGATAGCAGAGCGACTTGCCCCCGCCCGTCGGCATGACGCACAGCGCATCGCGCCCGGAGAGAATGGAGTCGATGAGTTCCTCCTGCCCCGCGCGAAACGCGCTGTGGCCGTAATATTGCTTTAAGATGCTGTACTTGTCCATGAAAAAGTGTTCCGTTTCCTGTTTTTCTATGATGTTACCCCATCGGGAAGAAATTGTCCACGGAAAATTCAGAAAGAAAAAAGAGGGAAATCGCCGCGGCTTGACATTGCCGTTTTCTTGTGCGATAGTCCCTCTTGCTCGCTCGGAGGGCGCGCTGTTCGAAAGAAACGGCAGCCGGATAAGGCGCAGGCTGAAATGCCTGTTCCTTATCCGGCTTTTTTGTTGACAGGAGGAAACGACAATGGACCTTTTGCGTGGAAATATCAAAACGCTTTACTTCAAATACTTGTCGGCGGCGTTCGGCAGTGCGCTGATCTCCAGCATCTACGGCATCGTCGACATGGCGATGGTGGGGCAGTATCAGGGGCCTGATGGCACGGCGGCGCTGGCTGTGGTCGCGCCGGTGTGGAACGTCATCTACAGCCTGGGCCTTCTCATGGGCATCGGCGGCAGTGTGATCTTCAGCACGAAGCGCGGCAGCGGCATGAGCGCCGACGGTGAGGACGACCAGTATTTCACCGCAGCGGTCATCGGCTCGGTCATTCTGGCGGCGCTCGCGTGGGTCGGGCTCATCCTCTTCGAGCGTCCGCTTCTGATGTTTTTCGGCACGGATGAGACGCTGCTCGCCCTCGCGCAGCGGTACATGATCCCCGTTAAAGTTGTATTCCCGCTGTTCCTCTTCAATCAGATGCTCGCGGCATTTCTGCGCAACGACGGCGCGCCCATACTTGCGACGCTTGGTGTGCTGTCGGGCGGCATCTTCAATGTGTTCGGCGACTGGTTCTTCGTCTTCCCATGCGATATGGGCGTTTACGGCGCGGGTCTTGCCACGGCGCTGGGCTCGGCGGTGTCGTTCCTCGTGATGCTGACGCACTTTGCGAGCAGGAAGAACACGCTGCGCCTCGTGAAACCAAAGGGGCTTGCGCGCAAGCTGTGGAAGATCGCCGTCACGGGCTTTTCGAGCTTCTTTATCGACATGGCGATGGGTATTCTGACTGTGCTCTTCAACCGCCAGATCATGCAATACCTCGGCTCGGACGCGCTCGCGATCTACGGCCCCATCATCAACGTCAGCACATTCGTCCAGTGCTGCGCGTACAGCGTCGGACAGGCATCCCAGCCCATCATTTCGACGAATTTCGGCGCGGGGAAAGAGGCTCGCATCCGCGAGACGCTGCGATATGCGCTGTGGACGGTCGTATTTTTCGGCGTTTTCTGGACGGCACCGAGCGTGGCGTGCCCGAATCTCTACATCCGCATTTTTATGAGCCCGACGGAGACGATCTTGGCGATGGCCCCGGCCATCATCCGCGCGTATGCGATCTCATTCCTGCTGCTGCCGTTCAACATCTTCTCGGCGTATTATTTCCAGGCCATCTTACAGCCGAAGGCGGCGTTTATCGTGTCGGTCGCGCGCGGACTCGTCATCAGCGGCGCACTGATCCTGATGCTGCCGCTTCTTGCGGGCGCGGATTCGCTCTGGTTCGCCATGCCCATCACGGAGCTTGTCACCGCCGTTTACGCTGCGGCGTGCATCCGCAGATACACCGCGCGGCTCGACGCAAAAGCCGCTTGACGAAGCGCGGCCACCGCCGTATAATCATGTCGGAATTTTAACGAACAGGAGCCAAAATGTAACCATGCAGCTTGATCGACCGCGCGGGCAGATGTCCGATTCGTTCCTAATGTCCGCGTTTATCATTTTATCCGGCGGATTGCAGGACGCCTATACCTATTGCTGCCGCGACAAGGTGTTTGCCAACGCGCAGACGGGCAACATCGTGCTGATGAGCACACACCTTTTTGCAGGCGACTGGGCAGATGTTTTCCGCTATTTTGTGCCGGTGATCTCGTTTATGGCGGGCATTTTTGCGGCGGAATGCGTCCACCGCCGCTATAAGTGCATGGAAAAGGTGCACTGGCGCCAGCTCATCATTCTGGCCGAGATCGTGCTGCTGTTTTTTGTCGGCTTCCTGCCGCAGGAGGTCAACACCTTTGCAAACGCGCTCGTCTCGTTCGTCTGCGCGATGCAGGTGCAGACCTTCCGCAAGGTGCGCGGCCACGCCTACGCGAGCACCATGTGCATCGGCAACATGCGCAGCGGCACCGAGGCGCTGTGCGTCTACTTCCACACGCACGACCGCGAGGTGCTGAAAAAGGCACTGACGTATTTTGGCGTCATCGGTATTTTTGCCGTCGGCGCGGGGCTTGGCAGCGTCCTGACGGCGCGCTTTGCCGAAAAGGGCATCTGGGTGTCCTGCCTGCTGCTCGCAGTCAGCTTTTTGATGATGTTTGTGCGCGAGGAAGAGAAGAAATAAGAGGCTTTTTGAAAGATGGCTCTGTATGCAGATCGGTTTCTGCATGCTTTTGTAAAAAAGGAGAGGACGCTGCTGCGTTCTCTCCTTTTCCTTTTGCGTTCGTTACGCGAGCGGCTTGCCGCTGAAGACGGGGAAGATGTTGAACTCGCCGTAGTCGGCGATGCGGTCCGTGTGCTTGAGCGTCTCCATGTCCTCACTCAAGATGGTGAAGTCCACGGCGGCGTTGCTCGCCATGTGGTCGGGGTTGGCCGTCTTCGGCAGCGCGACCGCGCCGAGCTCGATGACATAGCGGATGCACAGCTGCGCGGCGGTGACGCCGTACTTTTTCGCCATCTCCGCGATGGCGGGGTTCTTGAGCGCCTCGCCATGGGCGATGGGGGAGTAGGCCTCCACCTGGATGCCCTGCTCGCGGCAGTAGTCGAGCAGCGCGAGGTCGGTGTTGCTGATGTGCAGCAGGATCTGGTTGACCATCGGCTTTACGCGGCAGTCGGAGAGCAGATTTTCAAGGTCGTCGCGCAGAAAGTTCGACACGCCGATGACTCTGACCTTGCCCTCGCTTTGCGCATCCTCGAGCGCGCGCCAGACGGCTTTATTTTCTTCAGAATAGCGCTTTTCCACGCGAAACTGGTTCCACGGCTGGGGAGAGTGGATGATCATCTGGTCAAGGTAGTCAAGGCCCATCTTCTCGAGCGTTTCGTCGATGGACTTTTTGGCCTCGCCATAGGTCTTGAGCTCCGCGGTCACGCGGCCGCTGATACGTGTGGGCGCGTCCAGCGCGTCGAGCGTGTCGTAATATTCCTGCACGCCGGGTAGGTGCTCGGTCATGGCGCAGTCGATACGTCCGTCGACCGAGGTCATCATGTGGCATACGATATAAGGCTTGATCATGGGATATTGCTCCTCTAAAAACTGCTGTTCTTAAAGTTCACTGATACTCTACAACTTAAAGTACACTTTCAGTCAAGAGGGCTTCGAAAATTTTTTCGATAGTCCGTTACAAAAGCTTGCACGCTTGACAGAAAGAAAATGGCACCATATAATATATAGAACATACGTTTTAGATGACGCGGCGGGGAGGAAGCTCAATGTATTTTGCCTACGGGGAAGAGGAGACCGACTATCTTAAAAAGAAGGATAAGCGCATGGCCGAGGTCATCGACCGCATCGGCCATGTCGAGAGAAAAGTGGATACTGACCTCTTTTCCGCCGTCGTGCACCACATCGTCGGCCAGCAGATCTCGACCAAGGCACAGGAGACGATCTGGCAGCGGATGCTGTCGGCACTCGGCGAGGTCAACGCCGAGACGGTCCTCGCCGCGGGTGTTTCCAAGCTCCAATCACTCGGCATGACGTTCAGAAAGGCGGAGTACATCACGGATTTTGCCGAAAAGGTCCACACCGGCGCATTCGATTTAGAAGGTATCTGGCAAAAAAGCGACGAGGAGGCTATCCGGGAGCTTTCGTCCCTCAAGGGCATCGGCGTGTGGACGGCGGAGATGATCCTGCTCTTCTGCATGCAGCGGCAGGACGTGTTGAGCTGCGACGACCTTGCCATCCAGCGGGGGCTGCGCATGGTGTACCACCACCGAAAGATCGACCGAGGGCTCTTTGAAAAGTACCGCCGCCGCTTTTCGCCCTATGGCAGCGTGGCGAGCCTGTACCTCTGGGCGGTGTCCGGCGGTGCGATCCCCGAGCTGCACGATTACGCGCCGAAAGAGAAGAAATGAGGCGAGGACGATGACTTACACCCAGCATTATGATTCGCCACTCGGCGGCATCCTGCTTGCGGCGGACGAAGAGGGCTTGACGGGCCTGTGGTTCGACGGGCAGAAATATTTTGCCCGCACACTGCCAAAAGAGTATGCCGAGAGCGAGACGCCTGTTTTGTGCGAGGCCAAGCGCTGGCTCGATATCTACTTTTCGGGCCGCGAGCCGGACTTCACGCCGCCGCTCCACCCCGTGGGTTCGGCATTCCAGCAGGCAGTATGGGCGCTGCTGCTGGAAATTCCCTACGGTGAAACAACGACCTACGGCACGCTTGCGCGAAAGCTGGCGGAGAAGCAGGGCCTAACGCACATGTCTGCGCAGGCCGTCGGCGGCGCGGTGGGGCACAACGATATTTCGCTCATCATCCCCTGCCACCGCGTGGTCGGCGCGAGCGGCAGCCTGACCGGCTACGCAGGCGGCGTCGACAAAAAGATCAAGCTGCTCGAGCTTGAAAGGGCGGATATGAAGTCCTTTTTCGTGCCGAAAAAGGGGACTGCGCTGTAAAACAAAAGAAAAGGCATTCCGCGCGATCGCTGGGTGTACGTAAGACAGTATTGCGTCGAGATTGACGAAGCGGCACGAAACCGCATGGAGCTGATCGTGCGGTCACTGGCAGAGCAAAACGGCGTGACCGAGCAACTGAAAGCTGAAAACCAAATGGAATGGGTGCGGCAGATGAACGCTTGCAAGGCACAGGCAGAGGAGATTGTGAAAGCGGAATTGATTTATGATTGAGCGAGGAAGTCCGGGCAGAAAACTGTTCGGACTTTTCTCATATAGTCCAAAGTTGCGGTAGAAATGTTCACAAGTTTTATGGTATAATTTGAATACGAAAAGTGAGCAGACAAATCGGAATTTGAGGAGGATAACATGACGGTTGATGTATATGAAAATTGCCCTATTTATGAAAATGAATATTATATGCTAAGAATGACAAACAAAGAGGACAAGGCGGATTTGTTAAAAGTATATTCTGATGAAAAATCAGTACCATTTTTTAATAGTGATAATTGTGGTGGAGATGATTTTTACTATACAACTGAAAAAAGAATGGAACAAGCGATTGAATTTTGGCATTGGGAATATGATAGACAGGGTTTTGTCCGTTGGACGATTGTTTCAAAGGAAACAAATGAGGCGGTGGGTACGATAGAACTTTTTCATCGAGAAGCCGAAGATTATTTTACAAATTGTGGTTTACTTAGATTGGATATTCGGAGCGATTATGAAATTACAAGTGAGATTGTTAAAATTTTGGAGTTGATAATTGAACCTGCATATGTACTTTTTCAATGTGATAAAATTGCTACAAAAGCGATAGATTTAGCGGTTGAACGTATTTCAGCATTGAAAAGATTGGGCTTTAAGTATTCAGAAGAAAAGTTGATTGGACATGACGGTACAGAATATGATTCATATTACGTATTAGAGCAATAACTTCCGATTTGTCGAACTGATAAAATCCCTTTAGGAACGAAAGGGCGCACTTCTATACTCTCCTATCGGGAGTATCGTGCGTCCTGCGGAGCTTCATTCTCTGTCAGCAGAAAAAAGCTGCATGACCGAGAATGTTTCGTCACTTCGTTCCGTCAAGGTGGCTACACCCCCTTGCGCCGCTTATGCGGCTATCCCTTGTGGACTTGCCGTCCGCAAACAGCATAAAATGCTGTTCGCCGCCAGCAAGTTTGAAGGCGAATAAAATGAATTTTATGGAACAAGCAAATCGAAATTTGTAAAGGAGATATACAACATGAAGAAAGTCTGCTTAGCGGTTTTGCCAGCTTTAACAATCGTGTTAGAATTACTGCCCGTGGGAGCCGTTTGTATTTTTGCACCATCTCCAACAGAAAGAGTAAAAGAAACATTCTCATACTTTAGCCTTACACCGTTTGGCTATGCAAATTTTGCTCCACTTATTACAGCCACACTTACTGTTGCCATCTTCTTACTTTCATTGTTTTCATTGAAGAAGAAAGGTGTTCTCAAAGCATTGTTTGTCCTTTCCATTATTACGGTAGTTATTTCTCTTTTGCCGTTGATGTATGGCTTAAACTACTATACCCTTGTAGGAGCCTTTATAACCGTAACACTTGTGATAGAAAGTATTTTGGCTAAGATACAACAAAAGTAAAGCGATAACTTCCAGTTTGTCTAACTGAACGCAAAAACCGAATACCGAAAATCAGACCGTTGACTGGTCGCACTATGCGAAAAGTT
>OGXE01001757.1_pt1 | contig 17711 bp, 15 predicted proteins | sample 1576181 | NCBI WGS metagenome assembly OGXE01 (sample SAMEA3541478, study PRJEB24748) | human gut metagenome | biome: human gut; feature: human-associated habitat; material: faeces | place: China | collected 2012 | reverse complement strand
TCCTTCATTCGCACAAAAGTCCTTTACCGTTAAGTTGCTTTGGCGTTGTCGAAGACGATTTCACTACGATCATCTTTGCACCAAACCAGCTGATCAGGATGATGCAGGTATAAACAGTGAACATCATGATTGGTGAGTTCCATATAACATTTTTCTCTGCTCTTACAAAAATATCGTAAATATTCTTACTTGCATACTGAAATTTACTTGTTTCCTGTTCTTCTCTTACATATGCTTTTACTACACGGATCGCAGATACATTTTCCTGAACGGATGCATTTAAAGCATCATATTTTGGAAATGCCTGCTGGAAATAAGCCGTTGCATGACGAATGATAAAGAAGAGGATCACTCCCAGGATCACAACTGCCACAAGGTAAATACTTGCCAGTCTGGCATTGATCATAAATGCCATCACCATTGCACAGATCATACTTGCCGGTGCTCTCATCATCATACGCAGCATCATCTGGTACGCATTCTGCACATTGGTCACATCTGTTGTCAGACGTGTAACCAGACCTGCTGTACTGAAATGATCAATATTTGCAAACGAATAGGTCTGGATCTGATCGAACATCTTATTTCTCAAATTCTTCGCAAACCCGGTCGAAGCCTTTGCTCCGTATCGTCCTCCTGCCATTCCGGCAAGCAGGCCACAAAATGCAGCCACGATCATAATTCCACCAACTTTGTAAATATGGTGAATATCTCCGGTATTAACACCCTTATCGATAATAGATGCCATCAGAAATGGAATCAATGTCTCAAACAATACTTCCAGAATCATAAAAAACGGTGTTGCGATCGATCCCGCTTTATATTCTTTTACTTCTTTTAATAAAGTCCGAATCATGAATTCTCTCCTTTCATTTTTTCCATATTGTAATAAACTTTATCGATCACATGCATAAATGCATGTAATTCTTCTTCTGTAATGCCTTCTTCCAACTGCGCATCCATTTTCTGAAAAATTTCTCCCAGTTTTTCATGGTTTTCCCGTCCTTTTTCTGTCAGCATTACTTTTTTCAGACGCGCATCATTTGCAACCGATGCACGGCAGATGTACCCTTTTTTCTCCAGAGTCTGGATAATATTTGTTACCGCTGAACGGCAGATACCAAAATACTTTTCTATATCTTTCTGATAAATTTCCTTATCCTGATGTTCATATAGATAGCGTAAGATCCAGCCATGCATCAGGGCAATCTCATCCAGTCCTTCTTCTTTTACACGCATTTCCAGCAGTTTTGAAATCGAACGGTCTATCCGGTGCACCTGACGTCCTACGTGGATTCGCTCTTCACATCCTTCACACAAATGACTTTCCTCCTTCCACTTTTTGCTTCTTCAAAAAAAGAAAACTGTTCACGAATAAATTGTTCATTCATAAACAGTTTAATCTTAAACAAGTTTATCACAGATATTTCCCTGCTGTCAACCTGCTATTTACTATTTTCCATCCAATCAAAAAGCTCACAGTTTTTTGCGATCAAAACCGCTGAAACCGGCATTATCATTGTGCAGGAAATTGCCTGCGCTCAAAATACGCTTTACAGTACCTATTATTTCTTCGCCACCTTCCAGTTTCAAGGCATCTGCATGACTCTCTTTCATAATGCGGATGGCAGAAGCAAGACCTTCCATCTCATTGCCCTGGTAAGAACCGAAAGGCATATCCACTACAACCATAGCACGTTTTACTCCGCGAACTACGGACTTAGCATGATAGATCATCTGATCAAGGGTGATCGGAAGTGTCGTCACATTACCAGCCATTACATTACTGGCAGAATCACCCACAAGGATTACATCCATACCTGCACCATCCACAATCTGTGCCATAGTGTAATCATAGGATGTCAACATAGAAATTTTTTCGCCTCTTTGCTTCATTTCAACAAGGCGATGAGTAGTCACTTTACGAGTGTCATCTGAAATATATCCAGCCATAGTTTCATTTACAATTTAATCATTTACAATGTACAATTTTGACTGTGTACAGATACACGTTGCAAATCATATATCGTAAATTGTAGTTCGTACTTTTATTTATCGCCGCAAAGGTAATCCTTTTTCCCTTTACTTGTGCAATTCAGTTAATTTATCGTAAGTGAATCCCTGGAAATCATCCAGAACATAGTGGCACAACGGGGTAATTTCTTCCCGTGAGTTAGTGGTAGCCAGACCAATAACTGTAGCTCCGGAAGCCATTCCGGCTTTCAGCCCATTAAAGGAATCCTCAAAAACATAAGTTGTTTCAGGCGTAGTGTCAAATACTTCCATACCAAGCAGAAAACAATCGGGTGCAGGTTTAGAAGCAGTGAACATTTCTGCCGTGAGAATACGGTCGAACATACTTTTGATTTCAGGTTTAGCACGGTATACAGCTTCCATTTTCTTATCATTGGAACTGGTAACTACAGCCATTTTCACACCATTACGGTGAAGATCGGCAATAAATTCCTCCACTCCAGGAATAAAATCGTATGACATATCCTGTTCGAAGCGGTCGAGACCTACAGTGATTTCCTCTCTCTCTTTTGTCATACCGGGAAAGAAGGTATCGTAGATATACATCAGGGTCTGCCCCTTTACACGACTTTCCAGATCTTCCATACCTAAGTAATCTACTCCCATTTTATGCCAAAAAACGCTGTACTGCGTCTCTGTGTCGACAACGACACCGTCGAAATCGAAGAGAACGGCGATGTTTTTAGTTTCAGCCATATAAACTTTCTTTTACCTTATAATGTTAATACCTTATCTATTACGACACAAAGGTCATAATAATCCTTGAACCGAGCAAATAAATGAGTAACTTTGCTGCGAATGCAGATACGCGGACGACACGGACCGGAGCGGACGAACGCGGACTCATCACTTTCTTTAGATAAATAGTTATGGATAATAACCCTCACATATTAGGTACCGAGAGCATCGGAAAACTGCTGTTACAGTATTCAATACCCGCTATTATCGGTATGACGATAACTTCTCTGTACAACATTATCGACAGCATTTTCATAGGTCATGGTGTAGGTGCAATGGGTATTGCCGGATTAGCTATTACATTCCCTTTGATGAACCTTGTGGTAGCATTCTGTACGCTGGTATCGGCAGGTGGTTCTACCATTTCCTCCATCCGTCTGGGGCAGAAAGATTTAGACGGAGCAACTGAGGTATTGGGAAACACACTGATGTTTTGCCTAATCAATGCAGTAGTATTCGGCGGACTTGCTTTTCTGTTTCTGGATGATATATTGAGATTCTTCGGTGCCAGTTCCGAAACATTACCCTATGCACGTGACTTCATGCAAATTATCCTGGCAGGAACCCCAATTACTTATACAATGATCGGGCTAAACAATATTATGCGTGCCACAGGATATCCTAAAAAGGCAATGTTGACTTCCATGGTAACAGTGGTCTGTAACATCATCCTTGCTCCTATCTTTATTTTCCATTTTGACTGGGGAATTCGCGGAGCAGCTACGGCAACCGTTATTTCACAGTTCATCGGTATGGTATGGGTGGTGAAACATTTTCTTAATAAGGACAGTTTCGTTCGTTTCCGCCCGGACTTTTGGAAACTGAAAAAGCGCATCATCAGTAGCATCTTTTCAATCGGCATGTCTCCTTTCCTCATGAATGTATGTGCCTGTGTCATTGTGATTATCATCAACAATACGTTACAACGTCACGGAGGCGATATGGCCATCGGAGCTTACGGTATCATCAATCGCCTGCTTACACTCTATATAATGATTGTATTAGGTCTGACTATGGGTATGCAACCAATTGTTGGATATAACTTCGGAGCACAGAAACACGACCGTGTGAAGCAAACGTTGAAACTGAGCATCCTGACCGGTGTGTGTATCACAAGCAGTGGTTTCCTCATTTGCGAACTTTTTCCACATGCAGTATCCGTTATCTTCACGAACGATCAAGAACTGATTGACATTGCTTCTCGCGGTGTCCGCATCTGCGTGCTGATGTTCCCATTGGTGGGCGCACAGATTGTAATCGGTAATTTCTTCCAAAGTATCGGGAAAGCTAAAATCAGTATATTCCTTTCGCTCACCCGGCAACTTTTATATCTGCTTCCCGGTCTGATTTTCTTTCCCCGTTTCATGGGACTGGATGGAATTTGGACCAGTATGCCCGTTGCCGATTTCTTTGCTTTCCTAACAGCACTCACAGTACTGTGTATGTATATACGAAAGGTTACCCGAACACAGGAAACAGTTACTCACTCTTAATACTCTTCACCGGATTCTCATTAGCAATGTGCCATGCCTTAATTATGACACACATGATAATAAACATAAGCAGAGTCACAGCAACACCCATATACCCCATTACAGGCAAGGAAATAGCATCCCTAAACTGACTGATCCAAACTTCACCGGCTTTGAATGCTCCGATTGTACCAATCGTTACAGCCGGAATTGCCAACCACAAGACATCACGCGTCAGTAGGCGCAGCACACCGCTCACTTCTGCTCCATTCACCTTACGAATAGCTATTTCCTTGGAGCGCAAACGAATTTCATCATTTACATAGCCAATGAGCCCCATAAGAATGATAAACAAGATTGTAACAGATGCCAATAAAGTGACATCACGGAATATGCGAACGGATTCCGAATAACTTCGCATCTCTTTTTCCATTGAACGAAACAGTAACTCATTCTGCGGATACACATGCTGCATCTCTTCATTCAGCCGGATAAGATTATCGTCAAAAGGCTTCTTCAGGCGCACATGTAGAGTGCTTTCTATGCCTTCTGTCCAAGCTATCATAACCGGATCACTATCATCCGGTGCAAGAGGAAAACTGAACGAATCCAAAATACCTACTACTGTACCCAGATCATTTACGTGTTCACCTATACCGGTACCCTCCCATTTCATCTTTTCTACAAAAGTGCGGTTTACAAGTAATTGTCCACTACCCGATAAGTTTTTACCTGCTTTAAGTCGTAAGCCGATAAAATCCAGATAATCCGTATCGAATATAGAAAAGCGAGGAGAAAAAAGCCGGTTTCCTTGATTATCAGTCACCATGTGAGGAGCATAAAATCCCAGTAGCGATGCACTGGCAGAAGCCACAGACTCTACATAGGGTAATCCTAAAAGAACACTACGCAAGTTATCCGGATTTTCTAATCGGTGGTAAACGTATGCAACGCGTTCAGGACGGAAACCACGATCACGTCCGATTGCATAATTATATTGTATAAATACCACCAGCATCATGCCCAGTATGAATGCCGCACCTCCAAACTGTATGAATAATAGTACCCGCTTCCAACCACGACGTCCGGAAGTATAGCGATGGAACACTTGCGTCACCGGTATACGCGAAAACAAAATACCAGGCAAACATCCTCCCAACAGAAATAAGAGAGCAACTACAGACAAAGGTGCCCACAAGTTCTGCCAGGCAAAGAGAACACTCAACGGAATAGATGCCAGTTCTTCCATTTTTTCATGGAAAACATACACCAACACTCCTATCAATAATAGTGCCAGTAGAATCACTACCGCTGTCTCCATCAGAAACATGGAGAAAATGCTACGTTCGGATGCTCCACTGCACTTGTGTACACCAATGGATTTTGCACGTTGCGTCAGTGAAGCTATTGATATCAACACATAATTTAGTGTTGTTGTGAAAAGTAACACTACGCCGAGCAATGCCATGATCCAGATCATTTTCCGTACCGTCGGCTTGGCAAGGTGCAGACTACGCATAGGATCCACAGTAACTTTCAGTTCCAACCCGCTCTCTTCCGGAATATGACGGGCAATAGCAACTGAGAGATGTTTATTCAATTTATTAGCATCAGCAGGATTTCGTAAACGTACGTATCCGTCGTAATTACCACCACTGTTCCAGCCTAAAGACCAACGGGTATGCCGTTCGATGCTGGGAAAAGAGACAATAGCTTCAGGACGGGTATATAATTCTGTATTCAGTGGCACATCAGCATAGACACCTTTTACGAGCATAGGTACCGTAGTACCACCAATTGAGTAATTCAATGTCTTCCCTAATGGTGACTCACTGCCGAAAATAGTGCGTGCCGATGTATGGGACAAGAATATTGCATCCGGATTTGCCAATTCCTGTGGATTTCCCTCCAATACTTCGATACCGAGGGTGGCAAAGTAAAGAGTATCTGCCATCACTGTAGGTAACATGAACTTATGTTCTCCCAAGCGATACTCCTTACCAAAAAGAGAACAGCTGGTAGTAGCACTCTGTACCTCATCAGGAAACTCCTCTGCAATGGCAGCAGGAATGGTTTGGATGGTATTATACCCCTCTCCACCACTCAACACTCCCTTATTCATCCAACCGGTCTTGACAATGTAAAGATTCTCCGGTTCATGATAGAAATTATCAAAACTCAACTCGAAAACAATACGTGCAAAAAGGAAAACAGACATCAGTAGCCCTAATGACAAAGAAATAACTTTAATGATATTTGATCCGCGTCCGCGAAGCAAAGTTTGCAGGGTATAATAAAGGTGTCTCATAATGATAACTTTTATCTATTATAATAATTTATTCGCTCTTAATACTCTTCACCGGATTTTCATTTGCAATGCTCCATGCTTTCCATACAACACATGCCGTAATGATCATTAAATTAGCAATAGCTACCAATACATACACTGATCCTCCCAGCGGTACTTGTATTGCAAAGAGATCCATCCATATTCCATTTACATACCACGCCCCCACAGTACCCATGATGACTGCCGGCACCGCTACCCAAAGTACATCACGCGACAACATTTCTAAGATGGTAGACGACTCTGCACCGTTCACCTTGCGGATAGCAATTTCTTTGGAACGACGGCGTACCTCGTCGGTAGTATAACCGATCAAGCCCATCAGCATGACAAAAAACATGACTACCGCTGCCAGTACAGTAGCATTACGAAAGACACGGACGATATTATAATTCTCCGCCATATCCTGTTCCAGAGAGCAGAAATCTACTGTTTTCGTAGGGAAAGCAGCGGATGCCTCACTATTCAGCCGCCTCAGGTTCTCCGCAAAAGGCTCTTTCAGGCGTACATGGATACAAGCACCAAACCGTCCGCATCGTACAATAAGTGGCTGCTGCGGCACATAAAATGATGCTGTATGAAAATCTTTGAGCACTCCCACAACACGCAGATCTCCCAGACTTGTATTTCCTTGATGCACTATACGTCCCACGATATCATCTCCCCAGCGCATAGTCTTGGCAAATGTTTCATTCACCACAGCCTCATTGCGTTCCCGTGCCATACGACCTTCCTTTATCACCATACCCATCATTTTAGGGTAGTTTTCTGTCTCTACACAGTAGCGTGATGAGAAAAGTGACTGCCCGCTTTCATCCATTATCCTCATACCACTCATGCCGATACAGGGTGGATAACTGGCAGATTCCACATCCTCCACATAAGGGAGTCCGCAAAAGAACTGACGGGCAGCATCGCGTTCGGAGTCACTATCAAAATAGATATCGGACGTAGCTATACTCCGGGCATCATATCCAGTATTTTTATTCAACACATAGTGATACTGGGCCATGATGACACACATCAGTCCACAGATAAAAGCCACACCCAAAAACTGAATAAAAAGCAACGGACGCTTCCACCCTTTCTTCCCTTCCGTGTAGTGACGAAAAACCTGTGACACCGGTATTCGCGAAAACATTCGTCCCGGTAGCACACCGCCCACAATAAACAAACCTAGCACTACCACCAATGGTACCCAGATACGTCCAAACACAAACAGGGATGTCAACCGGACTTCCATCGTCTCCTCTATCATCTCACGGAAATTCAGCAACAGCAATACCATCAGTATCAATGACAATAAGATAACAATACCTGTCTCCAGCAGGAACATTGAAAATACGGTACCGCCTGATGCACCATTACACTTATGTACTCCCACCGCCTTAGCACGATACGAGAGTGAAGAAATAGAAATAAGTACATAATTTATTGCTGCAATGAAGAGGATGGCCAGACCGAGGATAAGTGTAATGGCATTCATACGCTTTACCATGTCACCACTGCGATATACATCACGCAAAGGCTTCACAATAGAGGTATAACTCGAATTATCTTTCCCATCCTGAGGAAGATAATTATGAATCACAGTCTCCAGGCGTGCATTGAACTTCTCAACATCTACCTTCACACCCGGACGAAAGCGGATATATTGAAAGAAAGAATCACCTCCTTCCCATGAATATTCCGCCCAGTCACGACTCCATGCACTGACAATAGAAATGACAGCTTCAGGGTTCATGGTGGAGTTCTCTGGCAAAGCAGCATAAATACCCTTTACAGTGAGCTGCAGTTGTTTATCATAGTTTATCACTTTACCCACGGGGTCTTCATCACCAAACATTTTCTGTGCCAGACGATCACTCAGAAAGACCACATCCTTCTGTTGAAGTTCATGCAACGGATCACCTCTAAGGACTTCGATGCCCAATGTCTGGAAAAAGAGTGAGTCTGCCATTACAGCGTAATCCTTAAAACGTACACTACCATTATAAAGCGGTCCAAAAGCCATGTATTTGCAAACACTGACAGCCGCTTCCACTTCTTGGGGAAAGTTCTCCAAGACGGCACCTGCCACAGGAGGCAGGTTCAATTCACCCGGTTCCCCCTGTTCACCGTTGATAGTGAAGATAGAGAAGAGCTGATAGATGCGGTCCGGATCACGGTAGCAAGTATCATAACTTTGCTCGAAAACAACACGAACAAAAAGCAGAATGCTCATCGTCAGTGCCAAGCCCAGAGAGAGAACTTTGATGATATTGCTGCCGCGCCCACGGAGCAACGTTTGAATTACATAGTATATCTGCTTCATACGTTTATTCGCTTTTAATACTATTCACCGGATTTTCATTCGCTATCCGCCATGACTTCCAGATGACGCAAGCAACAATAAGTAACAGGATAACCAATGCTATCAGCACATATACCGGCCACGAAAGCGGCACCTGTGCAGCAAACTGATCCATCCACATCTCATTGACGTACGCCGAGGCAATAATACCGATAATGACAGCCGGTCCCGCTACATAAAGGACATCCTTTGAAAGTAACTCCAATATCCCCGAAGATTCCGCCCCATTCACTTTACGAATGGCAATTTCTTTGGAACGACGACGCACTTCATCCGTAGTATAACCTATCAGGCCCATCAGCATGACAAAGAACATGGTTACCGCCGCCAATATGGTAGCATTGCTAAAGACACGAACCGGATTATACCGTTCCAATATTCGTTGTTCCAATCCGGCAAAATCAATCGTTTTGTCCGGATAAGCTTCGCTTACGTCTTTGTTCAGACGCCGCAAATTCTCAGCAAAAGGTTCTTTGAGACGCACATGGACAGTATTACCGAAAGTACGGGTATATCCGAACATTATGACATCCTGTGGCTGGTAATAGGAACCTATATGAAAATTTTTCAATATACCTACGACTTTAAAATTCTTGCCTTCTGTACGTAACGGGTGGTTCAAAGCCTTGTCTCCCCAACGCATCCTCTCCGCAAAAGCCTCATTCACTACTATTTCATCTGCTGCACGCGGAGCACGACCTTCCTTCATTGTCATACCCATCATTTTAAAGTAATCTTCAAGAGCAAAACTGTAGCGTGTTGAGAAGAGGGACTGTCCACTTTCGCCTTCAATCATTGAGCCACTATAGCTCCAGATAGGGGTACTGACCGCAGAAGAAACTTCTTCGACATAAGGCAGACCACGGAAAAACTGCAATGCCGGTCCACTCTCCTCCTCACTACCAAAATAAGCATTCCCCACCGCTACACGCTGCGGATTATATCCCATATCTTTATCTTTCACATAATTGTACTGCGCCATCACTACATACATCAGTCCACAGATAAAGGCCACACCTGCGAACTGGATAAAAAGTAATGGACGTTTCCACCCTTTCTTACCTTCCGTATAGCGACGAAAAACCTGCGACACCGGTATCCGCGCAAATAATCTACCTGGCAATACTCCCCCCACAACAAAAAGAACCAACACTACAGCAAGCGGTACCCAAATACGATCGGGTGCAAAAAGTACACTCAGCTTGGCTGCGGTAGTATCTTCTATAAACTCCTGAAAGTTAAGCAATATCAGTCCCATTAACACCAGAGCCAGTACAATGATAATACCTGTCTCCAGAAGAAACATTGAGAATACAGTACCTCCACTTGCACCACTACACTTATGTACTCCCACCGCTTTCGCGCGGTAAGTAAGCGAGGAGATGGATATCAATACATAGTTTAGTGCTGCAACAAAAAGAATTGCAAGAGCTAGGATACTCATAATGCTATCCATCCGTTTCACTTGGTCTTCGTTTCGATATACATCACGGATAGGTTTCACAAAAGCTGTATAGCCATAAGCTTTCTTATCCTCTTCCGGTCGATATTTCTGTATCATGTCATCCAGTCGGGCATTGATAATCTCTTTGTCAGCTCCCGGACGGAAACGGATATATTCGTAGTAACTGTCTCCCCCACGCCAGGAATAGTTACCCCAACTGCGACTCCAAGCTGTGGGCATAGATACAACTCCCTCGGGACGCATCGTAGTATTTTCCGGTAAAGCGGCATAAGTCCCCTTCACTGTAAATGCTATTTCTTTATTGTAGCTCAGCACTTTTCCAATAGGATTTTCGCCGCCGAAGATTTTCTGTGCCAAGCGGTCGCTCAGAAAAATAACATCCGGTTGTACCAGTTCATTCTCCGGATTTCCGCTCAGCACCTCAATACCCATAGTTCGGAAAAAAAGTGAGTCTGCCAACAGTATCTCGTCATCGAAACGAACACTGCCATTATACAACGGACCACCGAGAAAATAGGCGATACTGGTGGCTACTTCCACTTCTTTCGGGAAGTTTTCCAATATGGCACCTGCCACGGGGCCACAGTTTTGCTTTTGAGGCTCAAACTGTTCACCATCAGCTGAAAAAATAGAGAATATCTGATATAAATTGTCATAGTCTTTGTAGAAGGTGTCGTAACTTTGTTCAAAAGCCACACGAGAAAACAGCAAAATACTCATCGTCAATCCCAATCCAAGGGAAATGACTTTGATAATATTCGAACCGCGTCCACGTAATAAAGTCCTTATGACATAATAGATTTGTTTCATACTTTACTATTGTAATAATCGTAACTTACATTTCCTGTGCTGCAACACTTGCCACTATACTGCCATCGAACAAATGAATCGTACGATGGGCGAAAGAAGCATCGTGCTGAGAGTGTGTCACCATGATAATAGTAGTTCCTTCCCGGTTCAACTCTGTCAGCAGATTCATCACTTCTGTACCATTCTTAGAATCCAGATTACCGGTCGGCTCATCGGCAAGTATCAACTTAGGATTAGTAACCACAGCACGAGCAATGGCTACACGTTGCTGCTGACCACCGGAAAGCTGTTGCGGGAAGTGTTTGGCACGATGACTGATATTCATTCGTTTCAGTATATCTTCCACCATCCGGCGACGTTCAGAAGCTTTGATTCCCAGATAAGTCAAAGGCAATTCCACATTTTCATACACATTCAGTTCGTCTATCAGATTGAAGCTTTGGAATACAAAACCCAGTTTACCTTTACGAACGCGTGTACGCTCTTTTTCTTTCAGATTCCCTACTTCCTGTCCCAGAAGTTTATATGAACCTTCCGTCGGATTATCTAGTAATCCCAGAATATTCAACAGGGTTGATTTTCCGCAACCTGACGGTCCCATAATAGCTGCAAACTCCCCCTCTTTCACTTTGAGATTCACGTGGTTCAACGCTACTGTTTCCACTTCCGATGTACGGAATACTTTGCTGATGTCATTAATTTCAATCATGATGTTCTTCAAATTATGAGTTATTAGTTATTTCTCTTAATCTACTCTTTAGCATATTAAGATTAATACACGCAATACTTTAACTATATAAATGCAGAAAGCGTGCCAAAACTTAAAATCCGTTTATTATCAAGGAATTAGCTTTCCAAGCCCAGCCATCAAGTGTCTAATAATTAGACAACTCCGTCTAAAAAATAGACAACTATCGAATAATTAGTGTAGCATGAAAGGACAGAAAAAAGGAATATAAGACAATCATTAATCAAAAAGAAAACTCTATCTTTGCATCCAGTTTTCAATATAGAGATTATATATACTATTAATATCATTCACATGAAACTATCTAAACTCTTATTCATCCCGCTCATAGGTCTGTTTATGGGCGGTTGCGACATGATAGACTACCATCCTTATGATGTGCGTATCAGTGGTCCGACGGATATCAACAACCGCAATATAGCAAAAATAGAAGCCAATTGTAAAGACAAGACGACAATCCGTTTTGTTACCATGGGTGATTCACAACGTTGGTATGATGAAACCCAGGATTTTGTCAATCACCTCAATAAACGAGATGACATTGATTTCGTCATCCATGGCGGAGATTTCAGTGATTTTGGTGTCACAGACGAGTTCCTGTGGCAACGTGATATCATGAATAAGCTGAAAGTTCCTTATGTTGGTCTCATTGGTAATCATGACTGTCTCGGCACAGGTGAAGAAACTTATCGCGCCATTTTCGGTGATCCCAATTTCTCATTTATTGCCGGCCGCATCAAATTCGTTTGTCTGAATACCAATGCTCTCGAGTTCGATTACTCCCGTCCTATTCCTGACTTTGACTTCATCAATGCTCAGTTGGAAGATCGCCGCGAGGAGTACGACCGTACCATCTTCTCCATGCATATACGTCCATTCTGCTTCGAGTTCAATAATAATGTAGCTCAGGTTTTCCAATATAGCATTAAGAGGTTTCCCGATTTATTATTCTGTACGGCAGCTCACGAACATCATGTATTCGAAGAGGATCTTTTTGATGACGGCGTGATGTACTACATGAGTGATTGCATGAAAAACCGTTGCTACTATATATTCACTGTAACTCCTGACAGATATGAGCGCGAAGTGGTCTATTATTAAAGCATTGACATGCTTCCTTCTTGTCTATTCGTCAACCGGCTATGCACAGGAAGTGAAAACAATAAATACAGAGCCGGCCCAAGTGTTCAGGGATACTATTATTATTGTGAAACATGATACGATATGGATAGAAAAAGAAACGACACAGATAGATAGTGCCGATATTAGCAAAAAGCGTTCCAGTCGTTATGACAAGCGTGTCCATCGTTACCGGAAACATTGGGAAAGTCTGATACCGACTCATACCAAACTGCAATTTGCCGGTAATATGGGATTGCTGTCACTTGGTACCGGATGGGATTATGGCAAACGAAACCAGTGGGAAACGGATATTCTCTTTGGTATTCTGCCTAAATATGATTCCAAACGCACCAAAATCACCATGACCCTAAAGCAGAACTATATGCCTTGGAGCATCTCACTGGGAAAAGATTTTGCGGTTGAACCTCTTGCCTGTGGCATGTATTTTAATACGGTGTTTGGAGGCGAATTCTGGACACATGAACCAGACCGTTATCCGAAAGGTTACTATGGCTTTTCGTCCAAAGTACGCATACACGCTTTCCTGGGTCAACGGTTAACTTACAACATACCTCCACGCTGGCGCTTGGGAGCAAGAGCCATTACTTTCTACTACGAAATAAGTACATGCGACTTGTATATAGTAAGTGCATTCCTTAACAAATACCTGAAACCTAAAGATTACCTCAGTTTATCATTCGGCCTAAAAACACAGTTGTTCTAAACCTAAAAGGGCTGCATCCTCCTATACGGAAGTGCAGCCCTCTCCTATAATCTTACTGAGATCCTATTAATAAGAACGAGCAAACAAAGCTCGGCAAGCCGACGGTTTACCGGTCACCATACAGATACCCGGTTCTTTATCATCATCCAAGAAAGTTTCAAAAGGAATACAACGGATAGTAGCCTTTGTATCTTCCTTGATCTTCTCCTCAGTTTCGGTAGTACCATCCCAGTGGGCAAGGATAAAGCCACCTTCTTCAATCTTTTCCTTGAATTCGTCGTAACTATCCACTTTCGTGATGTGAGAGTTACGATAGTTGAGAGCCTTCTGGTAAATATTTGCTTGAATTTCTTCCAACAGATCTTTTACGTATTCCTCGATACCATCGCAAGAACGGGTTTCTTTTTCCAGCGTATCGCGGCGCATTACTTCCATTGTATTGTTTTCCAGATCACGACCACCCATCACAAGACGTACAGGTACACCTTTCAATTCATAGTCTGCAAACTTGAAGCCCGGACGTTTGTTATCGGCATTATCATATTTCACCGAAACACCCATAGATTTCAGTTTAGCAACGATACCGGCTACCTTCTCATCAATCTTCTGCAGCATCTCTGCATTCTTATAGATAGGCACGATAACCACCTGTATCGGAGCCAAATGAGGAGGCAGTACAAGTCCGTTATCATCAGAGTGAGTCATGATCAGTGCTCCCATCAAGCGGGTAGATACCCCCCATGAAGTAGCCCAAACATATTCCATTTTATTTTCCTTGTTCACGAACTGCACATCAAATGCCTTGGCAAAATTCTGTCCAAGGAAGTGAGACGTACCACTTTGCAAAGCTTTTCCGTCCTGCATCATGGCTTCGATAGTGTAAGTATCCAGCGCACCGGCAAAACGTTCATTGGCAGATTTCACACCTTTCACTACAGGAACAGCCATATATTTTTCGGCAAATTCGGCATATACGTTCAGCATACGTACTGCTTCTTCTTCAGCTTCTTCACGAGTAGCGTGTGCTGTATGTCCCTCCTGCCACAGGAATTCTGCAGTACGCAGGAAGAGGCGGGTACGCATTTCCCAACGCATCACGTTCGCCCATTGATTACACAAAATAGGCAGATCGCGATAAGAATTAATCCAGTTCTTATAAGTATTCCAGATGATGGTTTCAGAAGTAGGACGGATAATCAGTTCTTCTTCCAGTTTAGCTTCCGGGTCTACAATTACTCCGCTACCGTCAGGAGCATTTTTCAGACGATGGTGTGTTACTACTGCACACTCCTTTGCAAAACCTTCCACATGTTCCGCTTCACGGCTGAGGAAAGACTTCGGAATCAGCAAAGGGAAATAGGCATTCACGTGTCCTGTTTCCTTAAACATATCGTCCAGCTGACGCTGCATTTTCTCCCAGATAGCGTATCCGTAAGGTTTGATCACCATACAGCCACGCACAGCCGATTGTTCTGCCAGATCGGCCTTCACCACCAACTCATTATACCACTGCGAATAATTCTCGCTGCGTTTGGTCAGGTCTTTTAATTCTACTGCCATTTTATTTCGTTTTTTAAAGTTTTTTCGGATGTGTCTATTAAACAGTCGGCAAAAATACAAAAAATTGCGTGAATAGTGCGTTTGATAAACACACTATTTTAAAAAAGCCGCTATCCGGATGATTTAGGGATAGCGGCTTTCATTTTATGTTGTTACTATACATTTACTCTATTCTCCAATAACAATAGCGTAATAATCTTCTAGATCTTCATGAAGGAGAGCAGAACACCCTAATGAAGAAGTTAATGCGTCAAACTCCATGACAGTAATTATCTGGCAAGAACCGACTTCTTTCACAATCAATAAATCTCTATCCCCAGTTATCAGATAATCAGCTCTTGACACTAATGCAAGTTCTAATAAATAATCATCCTTAGGATCCCGATAACGGGAAGAAATATTACCTATTTCGTAGTACAATGTCTCTTGAGCCAAAAAATCCCATAGCATATCTAAATGCTCTTTGGAGAAATATTTTACAAATTTAGGACGTGAAGCAACGCTTTCAATCTCATCTAAAAGTTCTTTAGAAACTACAAGTTCTACATTTCCATTAGATATGAGTTCCAACAAGCAAGACAGCTTCTTGCCTATAAGAAAGCTAATCCAAAGATTTGTATCAATAATTATTCTCATTTCGCAATCGCTTTTCATACGCCTCTTGCCTAACAGCTTCCACTTCTGCATCTATCTCCTTTTGGGAAATTTCATCTGTCTTAAAAGTTTCTAATAATCGTCTCAACTTAATGCCTCTCGTTTCAGCAGCAAGTGCACGGCTCAATTCCAACTTATCATCATCAGAAAGTTGTTGAGTTAACTCTAATATCTGATTATAATTCAGACGTATTTTCAATGATACTGTTGCCATACGATTATACATTGATATTACCCATAAACAAAAGTACAACTATTTGGGCAACAATCAAACAAACAAATGATTATTTTTCTAAAGATTGACATCCTCTCTTATTTATCTATACCCAGCCTATCAGCCGTAAGCGTCCAAAACATGGTATACACCTTTCAGGCGAGTGCCAGTAGGTACTCGTCACTTGTCTTGGATATTAAGTTTTAATGCGATTACATTAGTTTCTATAAAAAAGGTACCCTGTGATAGAGTACCTTTTTAATTGTGTGTATAACTTATTTCTGAACTTCCCCTTTTTCATTGAAAAGAACCGGATTCTCGGTACCGGCTGCATCCACCAATGTTACCTTGTAAGTCTTAGTTCCATCTTCAGCAACTTCAACGGCTGCCTCTTTGATGGTTGCTTCCGAGTAGTTTTCCTTGATGGCATCCTGAACTGCCTGCGGGAGTTCTTTTACATCAATCGGTTTAAACTCGTTGATCATCGTTACGATTTCAACATCCGATACCATGTTGTTAGCAAATGCTACTGAAGTACCCAATCCCATTACCAATGCTACTGCTAAAAATAACTTTTTCATAATTCTAATTGTTTAAGTTAAACATTTCTTGTTAGCTCTCACATAATATAGTACAAGACGCATGCCAAAACTATTTCCAAACAAGTATCACACTATATATCAACTACTTAAGCCGAAACCATATAAAAGACATTTTCCTAATTTGAGTATTTTTTCTACAACTATGTGGATATCCGTCCACAGTAATATACACTTTATAAACTATCACCTTTCTATTTTTCACTCCTACCATTAGGACTATGTAAACAGAAGAAATTCTTCATAAATCCAATATAAATAATACTAAGCAATAAAATAGTACACGATAAATATAAATAGCCATGGTCCAAGAAATATATATATCCTATTATTACAATTACCTGCATAGCCATATAAATCAGCGATACCACTACATGAGGCATCTTCAATTCATTCGCCATCAATTGATACATATGTTTACGATGGGGCAAACCGATATTCTCATGAAGCATCAGGCGATGAATGATAGTCAGAACACTGTCGACACCATAAACAGACAACAGGATAATCCAACTGAAATCTTCAGTCTTAATTATAAGTTTTCCTATCAGAAAAAGAAGAATAAAAGCAATACTCACAGAACCGACATCACCGGCAAAACACCTCGCTTTCTTACGGAAGTTAAAGAAGCAGAAGATCAGGACGGAGCAGAAAACGGTATAGATTAGAGCAGGCTCTACAAACTGAGTTACTTCAGCATTGATATAAGCCAATGCACCAAGGATAACCAACGAATAACCACCCGTTATCCCATTGATACCATCCATAAAATTATAGGCATTGATGATGCCTGTACAAACAATCAAAGCTATAATAATCCACCACCACGAAAGAGAAAACAGCCCCCATTGGTAAAACATCAAAGCCATAG
>OGXE01001752.1_pt1 | contig 17772 bp, 14 predicted proteins | sample 1576181 | NCBI WGS metagenome assembly OGXE01 (sample SAMEA3541478, study PRJEB24748) | human gut metagenome | biome: human gut; feature: human-associated habitat; material: faeces | place: China | collected 2012 | reverse complement strand
CACCCTGCGACGAAAACGCCAAAAACGACTCCTGATACCACCACAAAACAGACACTCTCAGAATGGTTCTCGTTGCGTTTAACTAGCATATAAACAAATTGTTTTAGGAAATAAGAAAACAACAAAACAAGGTAACGAAGAAAAGGAACTGCCGTTACCCCACACCCAGACAATACCCACCTCTTCCTGCCAGGCTACCGAAAAGACCAACCTCATTGCCCCAGGCTACCGACCCCATGAAGCAAATCTCGACCACCACCAAAAAGCGACGAGACAAAGGCAATTTCTCTGAATGCCATTCCCCAATACACGGAAGAGAATACCCGGGAAGAAACTCCAGACCAGAATAGTCCCCGGCGCCATATCGTTTACCCACTCTTACCTCGAAAGATAACGCAAATTCCTGATAAGCAGGGAACGCCATTACTTCACATGCGGAGAACGACAACAGACCGGAAACCACATCACCCACACTTCCACCTCTCATGGTAAACGAAAGGAAAAGTGGATTTGCCCCTATATTTCCAGACACCTGTTATCACTTAACCCATTACTGGCCCGCTGCCGCAGATATTCCCGTGGCGAGCGATAACCCAGCGCACTATGCGGATGCCATTCGTTATAATGCTCGAACGCCTCTGCAAGGTTCTTTGCTGCCGTTAACCCGTCTGGTTTGGGCATGATACTTATGTAGTCACGCTTTATCGTTTTCACGAAGCTCTCATCGCGGTGTGTTAATCAACGGGGAGCAGGTCAACCAAGAGGATGACCCACACACTGTTACACAAGGCTTGAGGTGGTCTATAAGCTGTTCCACTCCCTCCTCAAAGCACAAAAGTATTTTCATGGCGTAAAAAGCTTCACTTAGCCAGCCCTTCATACTTCGTTTTCATTTCAACCACGATCCGGGCATAAATCAGACAAATTTTGTACTTTGACAACCGTGCGCTACGCAAAATCTGACGTACTCACCCCTCCGATTTTCTTCAGATTTCGCGTAGAGCAACCTGAGCGAAAACCACTCGAAAAGTAACTTTTGGACTGATTTATAAGCCGGTTACTTCCATTTTGGATATTAACATTACATTAATACATGGAATAACCGTTATTATTCGAACTGTAACTAGGATGTTGCATACCTCTTGAAGCGATGGAAATATGAGCATATTTCTCATTATTCCTGAATCCATACATTTTTATTGTTTTTATAGCGACATATTGAAACCATGTTTTATTTAATAAGTATCAATTTTATAATCAATTGCTGTTATTTTATCGCTATTGACATTTACTATTGTGACTATATCCAATGATATTAGATCACTTACATCTAAAAGTGACAGTGTCACGGATTGTGCACCCAGAGAGACCCTTTTCGTGAAAAAAGTAGTTCACTCCCATAACGAAACGTGGGCTTCTTTTTTGCAGATCGTATGTGGATGTCTTCAGGTAGCAGGAAGGAAAGTGATGCAGGCATGAAAGGATGACAAACCGGCAAAGGGGCTGCTACTGCTCCATATTCAACAAACCACCCCTGGTTAGTTGAATCCTTTGCCGGTTTTCCTGACAATACCAGACAGGTAAACTTTTTCCATCCGATTTTGTCTTCAACATTTTGAATTCAAGATTTTTTCAAAATGGGATGCTTTCACAGGGCAACAACGGTTTTCAAGTATCTCGGATCATCATTCTTCATAAAAAATAGCTAAATAGCGATTTCACGTATTTCGCCATGAAAAAGACAAGCTATACTGAAGGACAGATTGCGTTTGCGCTGAAAAAGGCCGAAACCGGCACTCGCGTCGGGGAAGTCTGCCGAAATATGGGCATTTCTGAGCCCACTTTTTACATCTATGGACTACCTCCGTTTTGCAAGTAATGAATCTGGTTTGGGGTGTTGCTTACATCTATCCGGCATCAGGAAAATAAGTAATTTTATATCTTACCGACAGTCGCCCTGTATTCTGATACCGTCAAAATGGATCATCCTGACTGACCTCAACGCACAACGCCCGGATCCATTGATACGCCGGATCGCGATTCCAGGCCATGCTTTTCGTAAAGCATGGTACTTCCAGTGGCATATCCACAATCACCAGATAATCATCTTTGCAGGCCAGACGACGCGGAACCACGGCAATCATGGAAGGGTGTATGAGTCGTCGCGGTAACTGTCACGATAACGCGGTTGCAGAAAGCTTTTTCAGTTACTGAACTGAGAGCGCATAAAGAAAAGATCTACGGAAGGCGGGAGAAGCCCGCAGCGAAATTTTTGATTACATCGAAATTTTTGATAACAGTAAGCGTCGACATGGGTCGAGCAATCAGATGTCACCGACAGGATATGAAAACCAGTATTATCAATGGCTCGGAAGTGTTTAGATTATCCGTGGCGATTCAAATGTAAGCCACGTGAGAACCTCAAAAGCACCATCGTACACTAAATCAGTAAGTTGGGAACATTACCCAAAACTCAAATAGCACTATATACAATCACTTTATTACGCCCCTCTCCCTTTGCTTGATAAAGAGCATCATCAGCATTTTTCAGCAAAAAGTCGATCCCACTAAGGGGATCAGTTTGCGTTGCTACACCAGCAGATATGGTGACACGCAAGTCATTAGTAAAAACAGTACTTTCAATAACACTTCTGATACGCTCCGCAATACGCTCTGCTGTTACCACTGAAGTATTCGGCAGAAAAATAACAAACTCTTCACCACCAAACCGGCAAACAATATCTTCACTACGGCAGCAAGAATTAATAACATGAGCCAAAGAAATAAGCACCTCATCTCCGACCCCATGCCCGAAGAAATCATTTATCTTTTTAAAAAAGTCAACATCAATAGCAATAACTGAAGCCTCTGAGCCTTGCGTGTAATCCTTTGATTTATTCGAAAACCCCAATCTATTATTTACACCGGTTAGGGGATCTTTTACTGCCACTTCATTTAGAGTGTTAACCCTTTTCATCATTACCTTTACATTCGTTAAAAGTGCCTTTTTAAGGCGGTCAGCTTCGGCATACCAAGCATTGATACCTTTAATATAAGTCAGCGAGGACTCTATATCTTTAGCATTGGTAGATATAGCAAGATTTTCTAAAGGAATTGAGATTTGAGATGCAATGAAATATGAAACAACTGAAAACACAACTATTATTACAACTAGCAGCACAAGCACATTTTTAGCATAATTAATAAGAATAGTGGTCACGTTGTCAGCATGACTATAAACAAACACATTCCAGTCAGTATTTTTCATATGAGCATAACCAAGAAGATACTTATGCCCCAAAGAAAAAAAGGTACCATCGCCTCTTTCAGACGAAGCTAACTTTGATTTCAAATCATCAGGCATAACCATCGGTCGACCAACAACACTGTTATCTTTATTAAAGATCACATTACCATCATCACTAACGATGGTAATTTCAGTGTCGCCATTAAAAAAATGCCTACTTAAAACATCGCTAAATAAACTCTGTTTTTTTAGATATATAGACCCGCCGATATACCCTATGTAATTACCACTCTTATCATAAATAGGATGTGACAACAAAACAATCAAATTCCCAGCAACTGATTTGTAAGGTTGCGATATAAATGCCTTTTTGCCCTCAATAGCCAATTTACTGACACTTGAGTTCAAGTGAACACCAACTAAATCAAGTGATTCTGGAGAAGTTGCCAGAACAACAGCACCATTACTAACAACAATAACTGAATTAAACATACCGGACTGCAATCTTAGCCTATCAGCCTCATTTTTAAGATATTCAACATCAGTCGTTGATTCAATTTTCTTAGCGCCATATGCTAGTTCGCCCTGAGCCATTTCAATATAACTGCTCATTACATCCGACATTTTCATAGCGTACGATGAATTAGCATCAAGCAAATCTTTTTCTATATTTTCGTGTTGATAAAACATAATGACAACTATCATAAAAATAGAAGTCAAAAAAATACCACCAACGGACAAGGTTATGACTATCGGACGAAGGTGAGGCTTTTTAATTTTCATAAAAATACACTCCATATAATTAAAAAATGCCGCATTTACCATAGCAGCCCTTAGCTACACCGCTCCGGACGTGTTCAGCACGACTGCATAGCATGCAGTCGTGTGAATGGCACTGGTTTTCGACGCAACTTAGCTGAAAGCCCTGTTTTAACCGGTTTGTTACAGCGTCGGTCCATTGTACGTCTGCTACCACTGCGATCGTTTCAGCTTTAGCGCTTTATGATGCTGCGCTGCTTGCTCAAACTCTGCATCTGCGTTCTGAAGGCCGTGACGCGCTCGCTCAGCGCCGCGTCCTACCGTTGCATAAGACCAGACATCGTACGCTATTCCGCGAAGGCGTACTCCTACTCGTCCTGATCTTGACCCGCCGTTTCTGGACAGCTTTTGTATCTTAAATTAACGATGTGCACTGCTACAGTTGTTCCCTTTGAGAATGATATCCCAGCGCGCTGTGCGGGTGGTTTTCATTGTTATGCTTGAATGCTGCTGCAAGGTTTCACAGTGCTGTTCTCAATCCTGTTTTGGCATGAACGCTATATAATCTTCTTTCATCGTTTTCACGAACCTCCGCGTTTCATACGTGGTATACGCTGAACCGTTGTCCGTCAGCCACTGCACTGGTGTGTCCGGCAACATGTCGCCGATGCGCTTTCAGAATCACATCCCGCACCGTCGAACTGTCATAACCTCCCGTGATTGCTGCCCAGTCTATGCCCCCACGGTCGCAGAAGTCCAGCACGAACGTGACCCGCAGTTTTTCACTCTTGTCGCAGACGAATTCAAAGCCATCTGAACACCTGAGCATCTCGCTTTCTGCTAACGAGATTTTGGCCTTATGTCTACGCTTCGGTCGCTCTGGCTTGTCATGCATATACTCGCTCATTAGCCTGTAAAACCTTTTGGCGTTTACTGCTGGTTGTCACTCTGTCTGACTTTGCTTGCGCCGGATGCCCCACTCGCGTCGATAACCATAACTCGGTTTATCACTGATAATGTTGAGGAAAGCCGACAGTATTCCGCGTCTGCGTCGTCATTACGCCGGTTACTGCGCCTGTCCTACCAGTCGGCAGAACGTTTCGCTGCGCACACGACACACCCATGGCGCGGCTGACACGGGCTATTCCCCGTCCTTTGGCAACAAGAACGCGTACGCTATCCATTTTCGCGACTGACCATACTCCACGGTTTCTTTCAGGATCTTGACTTCCATCGTCTTCTTGCCCAGAAGGTACTGAAACTCCCGGACACTGCTTCAGTGTAGATATGATCTAAGAAGCAGGAACGACTTCTTCTCCGGGCGCAATGGCGGTAAGGTAGCCTTCCTGATTTTGATTCTTCCACTTGAACAGAATGCTGGGCTGAATACCGTGCAGGCGGGCGGCATGGGAGACATTCATGACTATATCAATTATTTTCTGGAGTGTACCGGGATGAGAGGCGGTGTAAGTGAACTTCAGTCGCCATGTTTTACAGCAGTTAGAGCAGAGATAGCGCTGATGTCCGGCAGTGCTTCTTCCGGGCCAATAACCTGGCACCGAGCATGAGCCGACGTGGCAACTGCTGGGATAATGCGGTAGCCGAATCGTCCTACAGTTCACTGAAAAAAGAACGCATCAGTAAGAGAATATACAAAACCCGGGATCTGGCCCGGGCGGATATCTTCGATTACATTGAAGTGTTCTACAACCGGGCCCGTCGCCACAGTCACCTCGGCGGCGTCAGTCCGGAGGCCCTCGAACAGGCCTCATCGTGAGAACAGAATTTGTCTACGGGCGTGGGGTCAGTTCATTCATGGGAGAATCCTGCTTCAGCATTTAGGCTAAGCGATCGTTGTGTCAGCACTTCCCTTCCTTATCGCCTTCGTCTGTTTTGGTGTTTTCGTGTGATTGTGTCTTCGGCTTTTCAATATACGTGTTCACATTCCGGGCTTGCCGTACTCATCTCGTCCCCACTGCAACGCAGTATTAATCAACCTCTCCAGCAGTTGTTGCGCCTGCTGCCCTTTCTCCGGAAGATAAGCAAAGCTCTCCTCATCCATATAACAGCACTGGGCCATTTCTAGCTGAACTGCATGAATATGGTTGACGGGATCGCCATAGTGACGGGTGATATATCCGCCTTTAAAGCGGCCATTGAGTATCCGGCTATACTGCGGGAACGCACTGCAGCTTGCCAGCAGCGCCTGGCTGAGCTGCGTCGAACAGCTGGCGCCGTCCGCCGTACCAAAGTTCAGATCCGGCAGGCGCCCTTCAAACAAGCGCGGCACCACGGATTTGATCGAGTGCGCATCCCACAACAGCGCATAGCCAAATTTCTCACGCAGGCGTGCCAGTTCAGCGGCAAGCGCCTGGTGATAAGGCTGCCAGACCTGTTTTAGGATCGCGTCCTTCGCCGCCGCGTCAGGCGCACCGCCCGGCACGAACAGGGCTTCTCCGTCAAAAAAGATATCGGTAAACAGCCCGGTTGTCGCCGTGCTGTAAAGCGGTTTATCATCCGCCGGGCGATTGATATCCACCACATAGCGGGAATAGCGGGCGCATAACGTGCTGGCCCCCATGTCTGCGATGGTCTTATAGAGCAAGGGAATATGCCAGTCGGTATCTTCCAGACGCTTCGCCCTCGGCGTGAGTCCCTGGTCGACTTCGGGGGTTAATAACGTTCCCGGGTGGGGCATACTCACCAGCAGGGGCAGGTTCCCCTGCCGCAAATCAAACGCCTTAATCACAATAAACCTCCTTACCTTGATAAATCACCTGTTTCGAAAGGGAGCCTCCCAGCCAGTAGCTTAGCTCCGCCGGATGAGCGATATCCCACGCCACGAAGCTGGCCTCTTTTCCGGCTTCCAGAGAACCGCAAACTGTTTCCAGCCCCAGCGCCTTCGCGCCGTTAAGCGTCACGCCAGCCAACGCCTCTTCCGGCGTCATGCGGAATAGCGTACAGGCCATATTCATCATCAGACGCAGGGACAACACTGGCGAGGTGCCGGGATTTAAATCGCTGGCGAGGGCAATCGGCACTCGGTACTGACGCAGCAGATCCAGCGGCGGTAGCTGTTTCTCACGCAGGAAGTAATAGGCGCCCGGCAGCAGCACCGCCACCGTCCCATGGCGTGCCATTACGGCGATATCTTCTTCGCACAAATATTCCAGATGATCCGCCGACAGCGCATGGTAGTGAGCGGCCAACGCCGCCCCATGCTGTAGCGTTAGCTGTTCAGCATGGAGCTTCACTGGCAGCCCCAGTTCCCGGGCCTTCTGAAAGACCCGCTCCACTTGCGAGGGCGAAAATGCCAGGTGTTCGCAGAACGCGTCCACCGCATCCACCAGCCCTTCCTGATGCAGTTCCGGCAGCAGTCGTTCGCAAATATAGTCAATCCAGGCATCCGCCCGCTCCTGATACTCGACGGGCACTGCATGGGCCGCCAGGCAGGTACTGCGCACGGTCAGCGGCACTATGTCGCCTAAACGGCGGATCACCCACAGCATTTTACGTTCGTTAGCCAGATCCAGGCCGTAGCCGGATTTGATCTCCAGCGCCGTTACGCCGTCCCGGCACAGCTCCCGGATACGCTGCCGTGCGCTCTCCAGCAACTGGCTTTCGCTGGCCTGTCGCGTGGCGTTGACTGTACTGGCGATCCCACCGCCGCCGGCCGCGATCTCCGCATAGCTCGCCCCGTTGAGACGCATTTCAAATTCCCGGGCCCGGTCGCCGCCAAACACTGCGTGGCTATGACAATCCACCAGTCCCGGCGTGACCACCCTGCCCTGCAAATCCACCTGCTGCGCAACGGGCAAGTCCGGCATTTCTGCCCGGTTCCCGACCCATAACAGCATTGCGCCGTCGGTCAGCATCGCGCCATCGTCAAGCAACTGATAATGCCCTGCGGCCATGGTGGCAATCCGGCAGTGGTGCCAAAGGGTATACATGAAGCTCTCCTTTAACGACTGATGGCGGCGACAGCCGCCGCGGACGGCGCTTTGCGCAGGACATAGTAGAGCCCCGCCGGAAGCGCCAGCCCAATAAGCCAGGAGATATCGATACCGCCCAGCATCTTCACGAATGGGCCGGAATAGAATCCACTATCAATAAACGGCGTCTGTACCGCCACTCCAACGAGATAAACCCCGAGCCCCGTCACATTCCACGCCCGATATTTCCCGTTCGGATCGTTCAGCGCCTCCATGTCTATCGCCTGATGGTTGAAAAAATAGTAATCCACCAGGTTAATCGCGCTCCACGGTGTAAAGAAAGTCAACAGGAACAACAGGAAGGATTTAAACGCCGACAGGAAAGAGTGTTGCCCGATAATCGCGATAGCGGTCGCCAGGGTAATAATCATCGCCAGCACCAGCAGACGTACCGACTGGCTTACGCGCACTCGCTGCTTCCCGCAGCTGTACACCGTCGCCAGGCACATCAGGCTGCCGTAGGCATTCAGGGTATTGATCGTCAGTTTACCAAACGCGATGCTCAGATATAACAGCGTGGCAATCGCGCCGGTGCCGCCCAGGCCGACGATATAGTCCACCTCATGACCGACCAGTTTTCCCTGAGAGAGAGCGGCAGCCAGCACCCCGACGGTCATGGCGATTTGCGCGCCAATCACCGAACCGCTCCCGACGGCGAAAAAGACCTTCCCGGGAGAGGTGCTGCGCGGCAGATAGCGGGAATAATCGGCAACATAGGGGCCAAAGGTGATCTGCCAGGAAGCCGCAAGGCCGGTGGCGGTTAAAAACGTACTCCAGCTAAAGGGTCGGATACTCAGCAGGTCGCCAATAGCCGGAAAGGCACTGATTTTCCACAGCAGGTAGATAAACGCGATAATCCCCACCAGGCTTGCCAGCTTACCCAACAGGTGGATCAACCGATAGCCGACGTAGGCGATAACCAGCGTGGCGGCAGCAAAAAGCAGAATGCCGCTGGTTTCCGTAGTATGGAAAACCGCTGAGATCGCCTGGCCGGACAGCACCGCCCCGGTGGCGATAAAGCCAAGGTACATCAGGCAGACCAGCAGAATCGGCAGGCAGGCGCCGTAGACGCCGAACTGTACCCGGCTGCTGATCATCTGTGGTATCCCCAGCTGCGGCCCTTGCGCGGCATGCAATGCCATCACAATCCCACCGGCAATCTGCCCCAGCATAAGACCGGCCAGCGACCAGAAAACATCCCCGCCGAATACAATAGTTAATGCGCCAGTGACCATGGCGGTGATTTGCAGGTTAGCCCCCAGCCACAGGGTGAACTGGCTAAAAATGCTACCGTGGCGTTCACCGTCAGGGATGGGTTCAATAGAACGTGTTTCGATGTATGTTGTGTTGTTATTATTCATGGCTGCACTCCGGTGAGGCGAAGGGGATACATTGCCCCCTTCGCCGGAGAAATTAATCCGCAATCATTGGCAGGTTAAGTCCTTGCTCTCTGGCGCATTCAATCGCGATGTCATAACCCGCATCCGCATGGCGCATCACACCGGTGGCCGGATCGTTGCTCAGCACCCGGGCAATACGTTCCGCCGCTGCATCGCTGCCGTCGCAGACAATGACGACGCCGGAGTGCTGGGAGAAGCCCATCCCTACGCCGCCGCCATGGTGCAGGGAAACCCAGGTCGCGCCACTGGCGGTATTCAGCAGCGCGTTCAGCAATGGCCAGTCGGATACCGCGTCGGAGCCGTCCTGCATCGCTTCCGTTTCGCGGTTAGGGCTGGCAACGGAGCCGGAGTCAAGATGATCGCGGCCGATCACGACTGGCGCCGACAGCTCGCCGCTGCGGACCATTTCGTTAAACGCCAGGCCCAGACGGGCGCGCTGCCCCAGGCCGACCCAGCAGATGCGGGCCGGCAGTCCCTGGAAGCTGATGCGCTCTCTGGCCATATCCAGCCAGTGGTGGAGGTGTTCGTCGTCGGGGATCAGCTCTTTAACTTTCTCGTCGGTGCGGTAGATATCCTGCGGATCGCCGGAAAGCGCCGCCCAGCGGAATGGGCCAATACCCCGGCAGAACAGCGGACGAATATATGCGGGAACAAAGCCTGGGAAGTCAAAAGCGTTTTCCACCCCCATCTCTTTCGCCATCTGGCGGATGTTGTTGCCGTAATCGAAGGTGGGAATCCCCTGCTGCTGGAAGGAGAGCATGGCTTTAACGTGTTCGGCCATTGAGGCTTTCGCCGCGTGGATCGTCTCCACCGGGTGGGACTGCGCGCGAGCGCGGTAGTCTTCCCAGCTCATGCCCAGCGGCAGATAACCGTTGAGGGGATCGTGTGCACTGGTCTGGTCGGTCACCATGTCCGGGCGCACGCCGCGTCTTACCAGCTCCGGTAAAATTTCCGCCGCGTTGCCATGCAGCGCGATTGATACCGCTTCTCCTTTTGCGGTATAGCGGGCAATGCGGGTCAGGGCGTCATCCAGGTCGCTCGCCTGCTCATCGACATAGCCGGTACGCAGACGGAAGTCGATACGCGACTGCTGGCATTCAATATTCAGCGAACAGGCTCCCGCCAGGGTTGCGGCCAGCGGCTGGGCGCCGCCCATCCCCCCCAGACCCGCAGTCAGCACCCAGCGTCCGCGCAGGCTACCGTTATAGTGCTGGCGCCCGGCTTCCACAAACGTTTCGTAAGTGCCCTGAACAATGCCCTGGCTGCCGATGTAGATCCATGAGCCGGCCGTCATTTGCCCGTACATCGCCAGACCTTTTGCATCAAGCTCGTTGAAGTGCTCCCAGTTTGCCCAGTGCGGCACAAGGTTCGAGTTGGCGATCAGCACCCGCGGGGCATTGTCGTGGGTTTTGAAAACCCCCACCGGTTTACCGGACTGGATCAGCAGCGTTTCATCATCATTGAGCTGCTTCAGGGTCTCCACGATCTTGTCGTAGCATTCCCAGTTGCGGGCTGCCCGGCCAATACCGCCGTACACCACCAGCTCTTTTGGATTTTCGGCGACATCGGGATCCAGGTTGTTCATCAGCATGCGCAGCGGCGCCTCTGTGAACCAACTTTTTGCGTTCAGCTTAGTGCCTCGCGGGGCTCTGATTTCAATATCGCGAAAACGGGTTGCTTGTTTACTCATGCGCTTTACCTTCTTATCTGTAACCTGTCGTATGCTACTTAATCGTAAATTTTATTTTTTACGGCTTAGTTGTGTATACATGATAAGCATATTGAATGCCAAGTTAGTAATAAATTAACAAAGCCCATAAAATACAGTAAGTTAACATTAAATCAGAGAGGCATCCTGCGCTGTACCATCGTGAACACATTGTGGTGATGGGCCATTATGGTGCAATAAAACCCCTCAATGCCTTATTTTTGTGCGCCAGAACATCACAAAAAGATAACGCCAGTGCATTTTCTATCTCGTCATGACTTCTTATCTCGCCATAAACGGCAGTACCCTATAACGGAAAAATACACTAATGAATTGTTTTAAATCACTAAATAACCATCTTATTGCGTATTTCACTGGTACTGACACAAGCGTTTTTGTTGTACATACAAGATTACCTATAGCAGAATTTTGTCGCGTGACTCCCCTGCACTCGGGAACACCACACACAACAATCAGACGCGTGAAGACGATTACCTTCCAGAATGTGGCTGAGCACTACGACAACGGTTCGATCGAAGTAAATGGCCTTAGCCTGGTAGCACCGTGTGGCAATATTAGGGTATTTGTCGGCCCTTCGGGCTGTGGAAAACCACCTCGTTGCGGATAATTAACCGGTTACTGGAATCGTTATGCAGGATTTGGCCCGATAACGGTTCCAGTAACCGAGCAAATGGGTATCGTGCAACTGCGCCACTAAAAGTAAAGCCAGAGCCGGGGGAATTACTGGAAGTCGTCGGTCTGGATCCGCAAATCGCCAAACGCTTCCCCTGACAGCTTTCCGGAGGCCAGCAGCAGCGCGTGGGAGTTGACCACGCCATGGCGGCAGACCCGGCGTTTAGATGAACGAACCGTTGAGCGCGGTCGACCCGGTGGTCCGCGAACAGCTGCAGGAAGAGTTTTTGCGTATTCAGAAAGAGGTGAGCAAAACCATCATTATGGTCACTCACGATATTGATGAAGCCATGAAGCTCGGCGACCTGGTCGCGGTACTTAAACCTGGCGGCAAGCTGGCGCAGATGGCCTCTTCAAGCGAACTGCTCAATACGCCGCAAAACGCCTTTGTGTCGGACTTTATCGGCAAAGACAGAGGCTATCGCAAACTGAGTTTCCACGCCGCCGACACAGAAACCGGGTTACGCAACTAGCCCTATGCCGAGCTGGACTGTTCCTTCGAGCAGGCCAAAGAGATGACCATCGACCGCTGGCTGCTGGTTACCCAAAACGGCAAAGCGTTTGGCTGGTTCGACACCCATCAGCCGGCAACAGCAATTACCCACGACAACATCAATCTGGGGGCGACGTTCCACCAGCAAGGGAGCCCGTTGCGCCATTTACTGGACGCTGTGCTGAGCTCGCCCAACCACCGGGCCGTGATCGTCGATGAACGGCAAATCCCGCAGGGGACCATCCACCTCGATCAAGTACTCGACATGTGTAAATCCACGCGCCAGGAGGGAGCATGAGATTCGATTGGCTATGGGCGCAGAGCGATTAAATCTTCAACCTGTTTCTCTGGCACAGCTATCTCGCTATTGTGCAGGTAGTGATAGGGATAATTCTGGCGCCCCTGTAGCCTAGGGCATTCACCACCTGCCATCGGTCAAGTCGGCGATCGTTAACCTGTTTGGCATACTGTATACCATTCGGTCACTGGCGCTGTTTGTGCTGCTGCCCCCGCTGCTCTACACGCAGATTCTGGACCCCATTAATGTTGTTGTCGTACTTGCCATCGGCAGCTTTGCGCTACTGGTTTGCACCGTCTGCGACGGGCTGAACTCCGTATCGGCCAATACCCGTCAGTCCGCGGCAGCGCTCGGGTATAAACCCGCCCAGCAGTTTTTCCAGAACGACCTACCGCTGGCCGTGCCGGTGATTCGTTACGGTCTGTGCGTTGCCGTGGTGCTTAAGGTCAGAATCGTTTCCGTCGCGGCATTAATCGGGACACCACAGCTCGGCTCGCTGTTTACCCTGGGGCTTCCTGCTGCAATTTCTGACTCCCATCATCGCCGGGATCGCGGACAGCATCATTCTGGCTCTGCTGCTGGATATGCTGGTGGTTTACGCCACTCGTCAACTCAGCCGCTGGCAAACTCAGAGAGGATAATTATGCTTCAGGACTCGCTTAGTATACACTGTATCCCCCAGATCCGCGGTGCGCCAACGGCGCTGGCCGTTGCGATTGCCCAGTTGAGCACCGCTTCCCAGCCCCGTTGCGACTGAATAACCAATACGCATCTCAGCGGGCTGCCGGCCTTTCTTTTCTCGCCGGATTCGGGGTACTCCGGGATGATGATCCCACCCTACGTCGCCGCTGCGCTGGCGGGCGATAACCGCAGTCTGACCGGCCCGGTCAGTATCCACACGGTGTCCACCTGCGCCGGTCAGGAAGATCATGTCAGCATGTGGGGGGGGCCGCCGCACGCAAAGCGCTTCAGGCGGTAGAAACGCCGTGGACATCGTCGCCGTCTAACTGCTGTGCACCTGTCAGGCGCTGGAATTCCATCGCCCGCTGCGCGCCGCCGTGGGCAGCGTGGCGACGCTGGAGAGAGTGCGTCAGGCGGTACCGTTTCGGGATAAAGATACGCTGCTCTACCCCGATATACATGCGCTACGCGCCCTGATTCATCAGGGCGAACTCAGCGCGATGCTACAGGCATTGTGCGAAAAGGTGTGACAACAGGCGCCCCAGAAGGAGCCTGCGGCGTGATTAAAGGGGAATCAGCGTGATGCGGGCCAGACGCGCGCCCGGAGAGTCCTGGATAACCAGCGCCACCGCTTCATCCACCAGCAGGCTGTCGTAATGTTCCAGTAAATAGCGTTGGTCGCCGACGCTCACCCGCAACGCGGGCCCGGCATTAAACAATATCCGCAGTCCGCCCTGATGCGACCACGTTCCCGCCCCGCACCAGCTCACCGTCGCCCGCAGAGCGGCTTCCCGGTAAATCACATTAAAATCCAGCAGCGGGCCGCCGACAATCTCACAGGATACGCCGCTCGCGCCGTTAAACCCCAGCGCCTGGAAAGGCGCAATCAATGCGCTGCGCTGCCCATCGATTGTCAGGTACATCCCGCCGCCTTCCAGCACGCTGATATTGCGCAGGTAGCCGGGAAATGTGGAGAACGGACTAGGCTGGCGAATGGTCGCCAGGGATATACGCCAGTCATATTCTCCCGCTTCCGGATAGCGGGCCACTTCGCGCGTCACGCCCTGGCCGTTTTTCCAGGGCATTTCCGTATACAACCCGGCAGGGAGCAGACGGATCATTTGCGCATACTCCCTTCCAGACGGTAACGCGGACCGGGATAGACCAGGCGCACGCTGGTGACGATTTTCTTCTCCTGACGGCCGGTCCACGTCCGACGATTGACCAGCAGACAAGGCGTATGTTCATCGATTTCCAGGTAAACACACTCGGCCCGCGTGACGTTGACCGCTTCAATAACGTGTTCGCCTTCAACAATCGGCGCAATTGAGGAGAGATAGGCGTTCGGCGTGATACGTGTAAAATCCTGCTGCAGGTAGTCCGGCACAACCTGCATATTCACCAGTCGGTCTTCCAGCATAACCGGTACGCCATTTTCATAATGGCAAATCAGCGAATGGTACAGACCGCAACCCTGCTGCATGCCAAAGCTGAACGCCTGCTGGGCATCGGCTTCGATTTCCGTCAGTCTGAAAACTCTGGCGTGGTGGCGATGGCCACGGCTGACGATTTCGTCAGCGATATTGTTAATGTCCAGCAACGCCGACTGACCGCGAATTTCGGCGACAAAAGTACCGACCCCCTGCATCCGCACCAGCAAGCCCTCCGCGGTCAGTTCTCGCAACGCGCGGTTAATCGTCATCCTGCTATAGCCAAACAGCGTAACCAGTTCGCTTTCAGAGGGAACACGGTAATTCGCGGGCCATGCCCCGCTGTGGATCTTGGTTTTGATCATGACCTTTACCCTTTCATAAAAGGGGGCGGGATGTTCAAGTATCTCATCCACGGAATCCGAATTTGACAAGTCATTACGCGCCATTAACCATTCCTCATATGCTGACGTTGTCAGTTTACTCTATGACCTGTTAGATGTATATATATGTACAAGTATATTAGCAATAATAATAAGGTGGTAAAATGGCAGTCTGGTTGGCAGAAAAAGCGCTTTTGTCTGATGGCTGGGCAAATAACGTCGGCATAACCGTGTCCGAAGAAGGCATCATAACCGCGCTGGAAAAGAACGCAGTACCGAGTCCGCAGGCGGCGCGCATCAAAGGGGTCGTCGTGCCGGGTATGCCAAACCTGCACTCCCATGCCTTCCAGCGGGCGATGGCTGGATTAACGGAGGTCGCGGGAAACCCGTCGGATAGCTTCTGGACCTGGCGGGATCTGATGTACAGGCTGGTAGATAAAATTACGCCAGAACAGCTGGAAACCATCGCCAGCTATCTGTACATCGAAATGCTCAAAGCCGGGTACACCTCGGTCGCCGAATTCCACTATCTGCATCACAGCAGCAGTGGCGCGCCTTATGAAGAGCGGACGGAATTAGCGCTGCGTATCGCCAGCGCGGCGAAACATACCGGCATCGGCCTGACGCTGCTGCCCGTCCTGTACAGTTACGCCGGGTTTGGCGCGCAGCCGCCTTCCGTTGGACAGCGCCGCTTTATCAACGATAGCGACAGCTACCTGACAATGTACGAGTCGCTCACATCTCGGCTGGCCGGCGAGCCAATGCAGCGTACCGGTTTGTGCTTCCACTCATTACGGGCCGTTACGCCGGAGCAGATTGGCGCCATTCTGGACTGCCATCCTGGCCAGCAGCCGATTCATATTCATATTGCTGAACAGCAAAAAGAGGTGGATGACTGCCTGGCCTGGTCCGGCGAGCGCCCGGTGGAGTGGCTGTACAACCATCTCCCCGTGGATTCCCGCTGGTGCCTGATCCACGCCACTCATCTGACGCCTCAGGAAACGATGAAGATGGCCACATCCGGTGCGGTGGCCGGCCTGTGCCTGACCACCGAAGCCAATCTCGGCGATGGCATATTCCCCGGCCCACAATATCTGGAGCATAACGGCGTCTGGGGAATTGGTTCCGACAGCCACATTAGCGTCAGCGTCAGCGAGGATTTACGCTGGTTCGAATACGAGCAGCGCCTGATAGCCCAGCGCCGTAACCGGCTCATCGTCCCAGGCGAGCCTCACGTTGGTAACGTGCTGTATCAAGGGGCACTACGAGGCGGCGCCAGAGCGCTGGGCCAAAATATTGGCCAGCTAAGCGTAGGATATCGGGCCGATCTGGTCGTATTGGATAGCCAGAATCCCTTTATCGCCAGTGCAGAAGACCAGATGCTGCTCAACCGCTGGATCTTCGCCTGTTCATCTAATCCCATTACCGCGGTGATGACTGGCGGACGCTGGGTGATTGAGGATGGACATCACCATCAAGAAGAATCTGTCTCACAGGCATTTATTCAGGTAATGAAACATCTTGCTGTCTGACATCGAACAAACCGGTTCAACGACGGTGAACCGGTTTTGTTTCTGAATGAAATTTAAATAATTCAAATGATTTTACTAACGGGATCGTGTCGGTCATGATGCATCGCCCCTCTTGCTTGGCTTCACTCCTTGCAATTCAGGAGGTGAATACCTTTTAATGCAGAATTATAAGTTACTGGTTATCTCATGAATCAATATGCTATTTAGTTATCAAAGTTGAATTTATATTAAAACAGTTCATAAAGTACAGACCTACTGCCTTGGAAGCCGGCAGTTTTATTTGAGTACCAGTAATGATGCGGTTAATTTTCGGGTGAGTGATCGGCCCATAGACTGCGACTGGATAAAAAACCATACGCCGGACGCAGCTCTCAGTATTAGCTACTGCTCCTACCAACGTAATGCGGACACGGTACCAAGCGAGGTTCTGGTTTTCAAATTGTTCCGAACTGAGTACGCTACAGGCACTGTGACGGCGCTACCGATTGTAACCCCACTCGATATAATTAAACACCGTCGTCCGCATTATTTCACGACTGATATAGTGCTCACCGTGGATACATTCGACTTTCAGAGAGTGGAAGAAGCTTTCCGCATATGCATTGTCGTAACAGCAGCCCTTTACACTCATGATGACGCGTAGGTTGTGCCGCTTCAGTAATGCCGGATAGTCCGGCTGAATAGCATAGCCCGCCACGGACCGTATGCACGATGACATTTTCTGGGCGCTTACGCCGCTACAATGCCATCTGTAGATCATCGCGGCTCAGTTGTACCGCCCATCCGTGATGACATCGACCAGCCACTACGGGCCACGCGCCGCACCCGACACATCGCTTTGATGCTGTACTCTACCCGATGGTTTTCGATAAAGACATACTTCATTTCAGGCGCTTTTCGAAGTATGTCGCGCCTGTTGGGAATGGCCAACTCCTCAAACTGATGGCGCTTAAGCAGGGCAATTCAGCGAACTGCTGCAGTTCACGCTCAGATCGATACAGGCCTGCTGCTGTTTTTTACGCCATGCATAAAGTTGCAATTCGTACAGGCTGAGTTCACGGGCACCACCGACTATGCCAATATGCTCAACAAGTTTCAAAGGGCTTTGTTGAATAAATCAGATTTCGGGTAAGTCTCCCCCGTAGCGGGTTGTGTT
>OGXE01001741.1_pt1 | contig 17843 bp, 15 predicted proteins | sample 1576181 | NCBI WGS metagenome assembly OGXE01 (sample SAMEA3541478, study PRJEB24748) | human gut metagenome | biome: human gut; feature: human-associated habitat; material: faeces | place: China | collected 2012 | reverse complement strand
TTAATCGGAGGGTGATATGGCAATGACTTACCACCTGGACGTCGTCAGCGCAGAGCAACAAATGTTCTCTGGTCTGGTCGAGAAAATCCAGGTAACGGGTAGCGAAGGTGAACTGGGGATCTACCCTGGCCACGCACCGCTGCTCACCGCCATTAAGCCTGGTATGATTCGCATCGTGAAACAGCACGGTCACGAAGAGTTTATCTATCTGTCTGGCGGCATTCTTGAAGTGCAGCCTGGCAACGTGACCGTTCTGGCCGACACCGCAATTCGCGGCCAGGATCTCGACGAAGCGCGAGCCATGGAAGCGAAACGTAAGGCTGAAGAGCACATTAGCAGCTCTCACGGCGACGTAGATTACGCTCAGGCGTCTGCGGAACTGGCCAAAGCGATCGCGCAGCTGCGCGTTATCGAGTTGACCAAAAAAGCGATGTAACACCGGCTTGAAAAGCACAAAAGCCAGTCTGGAAACAGGCTGGCTTTTTTTTGCGCGTGTGACCCGTCCTGAATAGCGTTCACATAGATCCTGCTGATATAAAACCCCCTGTTTTCCTGTTTATTCATTGATCGAAATAAGAGCAAAAACATCCACCTGACGCTTAAATTAAGGTACTGCCTTAATTTTCTGCAGACAAAAGGCGTGACGATGGTCGAAAATGGCGCTTTCGTCAGCGGGGATAATCCGTTATTGAACAATTTATCCTCTGTCCATTTCACGATGAAAAAAATGTAGTTTTTTCAAGGTGAAGCGGTTTAAATTCGTTCTCAAATTACAGTCAGGACGCGTATGTTGAATAATGCTATGAGCGTAGTGATCCTTGCCGCAGGCAAAGGCACGCGCATGTATTCCGATCTTCCGAAAGTGCTGCATACCCTTGCCGGGAAAGCGATGGTTCAGCATGTCATTGATGCTGCGAATGAATTAGGCGCAGCGCACGTTCACCTGGTGTACGGTCACGGCGGCGATCTGCTAAAACAGGCGCTGAAAGACGACAACCTTAACTGGGTGCTTCAGGCAGAGCAGCTGGGTACGGGTCATGCAATGCAGCAGGCCGCACCTTTCTTTGCCGATGATGAAGACATTTTAATGCTCTACGGCGACGTGCCGCTGATCTCTGTCGAAACACTCCAGCGTCTGCGTGATGCTAAACCGCAGGGTGGCATTGGTCTGCTGACGGTGAAACTGGATGATCCGACCGGTTATGGACGTATCACCCGTGAAAACGGCAAAGTTACCGGCATTGTTGAGCACAAAGATGCCACCGACGAGCAGCGTCAGATTCAGGAGATCAACACCGGCATTCTGATTGCCAACGGCGCAGATATGAAACGCTGGCTGGCGAAGCTGACCAACAATAATGCTCAGGGCGAATACTACATCACCGACATTATTGCGCTGGCGTATCAGGAAGGGCGTGAAATCGTCGCCGTTCATCCGCAACGTTTAAGCGAAGTAGAAGGCGTGAATAACCGCCTGCAACTCTCCCGTCTGGAGCGTGTTTATCAGTCCGAACAGGCTGAAAAACTGCTGTTAGCAGGCGTTATGCTGCGCGATCCAGCGCGTTTTGATCTGCGTGGTACGCTAACTCACGGGCGCGATGTTGAAATTGATACTAACGTTATCATCGAGGGCAACGTGACTCTCGGTCATCGCGTGAAAATTGGCACCGGTTGCGTGATTAAAAACAGCGTGATTGGCGATGATTGCGAAATCAGTCCGTATACCGTTGTGGAAGATGCGAATCTGGCAGCGGCCTGTACCATTGGCCCGTTTGCCCGTTTGCGTCCTGGTGCTGAGTTGCTGGAAGGTGCTCACGTCGGTAACTTCGTTGAGATGAAAAAAGCGCGTCTGGGTAAAGGCTCGAAAGCTGGTCATCTGACTTACCTGGGCGATGCGGAAATTGGCGATAACGTTAACATCGGCGCGGGAACCATTACCTGCAACTACGATGGTGCGAATAAATTTAAGACCATTATCGGCGACGATGTGTTTGTTGGTTCCGACACTCAGCTGGTGGCCCCGGTAACAGTAGGCAAAGGCGCGACCATTGCTGCGGGTACAACTGTGACGCGTAATGTCGGCGAAAATGCATTAGCTATCAGCCGTGTGCCGCAGACTCAGAAAGAAGGCTGGCGTCGTCCGGTAAAGAAAAAGTGATTCTGGCCGGCTAACCCGGTCACATGGGATGAGGAGATAACATAATCTCCCTCCCACAAGCAGTAACTATAAAAATAACCCCACTCTCTACAAGGCTCGGGGCGCCCGAAAAAACGGGCATACAGGTTGACCGACAACGATATAAATCGGAATCAAAAACTATGTGTGGAATTGTTGGCGCGATCGCGCAACGTGATGTAGCAGAAATCCTTCTTGAAGGTTTACGTCGTCTGGAATACCGCGGATATGACTCTGCCGGTCTGGCCGTTGTTGATGCAGAAGGTCATATGACCCGCCTGCGTCGCCTCGGTAAAGTCCAGATGCTGGCACAGGCAGCGGAAGAACATCCTCTGCATGGCGGCACTGGTATTGCTCACACTCGCTGGGCGACCCACGGTGAACCTTCAGAAGTGAATGCGCATCCGCATGTTTCTGAACACATTGTGGTGGTGCATAACGGCATCATCGAAAACCATGAACCGCTGCGTGAAGAGCTAAAAGCGCGTGGCTATACCTTCGTTTCTGAAACCGACACCGAAGTGATTGCCCATCTGGTGAACTGGGAGCTGAAACAAGGCGGGACTCTGCGTGAGGCCGTTCTGCGTGCTATCCCGCAGCTGCGTGGTGCGTACGGTACAGTGATCATGGACTCCCGTCACCCGGATACCCTGCTGGCGGCACGTTCTGGTAGTCCGCTGGTGATTGGCCTGGGGATGGGCGAAAACTTTATCGCTTCTGACCAGCTGGCGCTGTTGCCGGTGACCCGTCGCTTTATCTTCCTTGAAGAGGGCGATATTGCGGAAATCACTCGCCGTTCGGTAAACATCTTCGATAAAACTGGCGCGGAAGTAAAACGTCAGGATATCGAATCCAATCTGCAATATGACGCGGGCGATAAAGGCATTTACCGTCACTACATGCAGAAAGAGATCTACGAACAGCCGAACGCGATCAAAAACACCCTTACCGGACGCATCAGCCACGGTCAGGTTGATTTAAGCGAGCTGGGACCGAACGCCGACGAACTGCTGTCGAAGGTTGAGCATATTCAGATCCTCGCCTGTGGTACTTCTTATAACTCCGGTATGGTTTCCCGCTACTGGTTTGAATCGCTAGCAGGTATTCCGTGCGACGTCGAAATCGCCTCTGAATTCCGCTATCGCAAATCTGCCGTGCGTCGTAACAGCCTGATGATCACCTTGTCACAGTCTGGCGAAACCGCGGATACCCTGGCTGGCCTGCGTCTGTCGAAAGAGCTGGGTTACCTTGGTTCACTGGCAATCTGTAACGTTCCGGGTTCTTCTCTGGTGCGCGAATCCGATCTGGCGCTAATGACCAACGCGGGTACAGAAATCGGCGTGGCATCCACTAAAGCATTCACCACTCAGTTAACTGTGCTGTTGATGCTGGTGGCGAAGCTGTCTCGCCTGAAAGGTCTGGATGCCTCCATTGAACATGACATCGTGCATGGTCTGCAGGCGCTGCCGAGCCGTATTGAGCAGATGCTGTCTCAGGACAAACGCATTGAAGCGCTGGCAGAAGATTTCTCTGACAAACATCACGCGCTGTTCCTGGGCCGTGGCGATCAGTACCCAATCGCGCTGGAAGGCGCATTGAAGTTGAAAGAGATCTCTTACATTCACGCTGAAGCCTACGCTGCTGGCGAACTGAAACACGGTCCGCTGGCGCTAATTGATGCCGATATGCCGGTTATTGTTGTTGCACCGAACAACGAATTGCTGGAAAAACTGAAATCCAACATTGAAGAAGTTCGCGCGCGTGGCGGTCAGTTGTATGTCTTCGCCGATCAGGATGCGGGTTTTGTAAGTAGCGATAACATGCACATCATCGAGATGCCGCATGTGGAAGAGGTGATTGCACCGATCTTCTACACCGTTCCGCTGCAGCTGCTGGCTTACCATGTCGCGCTGATCAAAGGCACCGACGTTGACCAGCCGCGTAACCTGGCAAAATCGGTTACGGTTGAGTAATAAATGGATGCCCTGCGTAAGCGGGGCATTTTTCTTCCTGTTATGTTTTTAATCAAACATCCTGCCAACTCCATGTGACAAACCGTCATCTTCGGCTACTTTTTCTCTGTCACAGAATGAAAATTTTTCTGTCATCTCTTCGTTATTAATGTTTGTAATTGACTGAATATCAACGCTTATTTAAATCAGACTGAAGACTTTATCTCTCTGTCATAAAACTGTCATATTCCTTACATATAACTGTCACCTGTTTGTCCTATTTTGCTTCTCGTAGCCAACAAACAATGCTTTATGAATCCTCCCAGGAGACATTATGAAAGTTATGCGTACCACCGTCGCAACTGTTGTCGCCGCGACCTTATCGATGAGTGCTTTCTCTGTGTTTGCAGAAGCAAGCCTGACAGGTGCAGGTGCAACCTTCCCTGCGCCGGTGTATGCCAAATGGGCTGACACTTACCAGAAAGAAACCGGTAATAAAGTTAACTACCAGGGTATCGGTTCTTCCGGTGGCGTAAAACAGATTATCGCTAATACCGTTGATTTTGGTGCCTCTGACGCGCCGCTGTCTGACGAAAAACTGGCTCAGGAAGGTCTGTTCCAGTTCCCGACCGTGATTGGCGGCGTGGTGCTGGCGGTTAACATTCCAGGGCTGAAGTCTGGCGAACTGGTGCTGGATGGTAAAACCCTCGGCGACATCTACCTGGGCAAAATCAAGAAGTGGGATGATGAAGCCATCGCCAAACTGAATCCGGGTCTGAAACTGCCTTCACAAAACATTGCTGTAGTACGCCGCGCAGATGGCTCCGGGACTTCCTTCGTCTTCACCAGCTACCTGGCGAAAGTGAACGAAGAGTGGAAAAACAACGTTGGTACTGGCTCTACCGTAAAATGGCCGATCGGTCTGGGCGGTAAAGGTAACGACGGTATCGCCGCGTTCGTTCAGCGTCTGCCGGGGGCAATTGGTTATGTTGAATATGCTTACGCGAAGCAGAACAACCTGGCGTACACCAAACTGATCTCCGCTGATGGTAAACCGGTTAGTCCGACCGAAGAAAACTTCGCTAATGCAGCAAAAGGTGCAGACTGGAGCAAAACCTTCGCTCAGGATCTGACCAACCAGAAAGGCGAAGATGCATGGCCTATTACCTCTACCACGTTCATTCTGATCCACAAAGATCAGAAGAAACCAGAACAAGGCACAGAAGTGCTGAAATTCTTCGACTGGGCGTACAAAACCGGGGCTAAACAGGCGAACGACCTGGATTACGCCAGCCTGCCGGATAGTGTAGTTGAACAGGTTCGCGCTGCGTGGAAGACCAATATTAAAGACAGTAGCGGTAAGCCGCTGTACTAATAAAACTCCAGGCCGGGTACGGTGTTTTACGCCGCATCCGGCATTACAAAATGACTTTGTAAACGCGTTTAACTGAAGAGTAACTTATGGCTGCAACCAAGCCTGCTTTTAACCCACCGGGTAAAAAGGGCGACATAATTTTCAGCGTGCTGGTAAAACTGGCGGCGCTGATTGTGCTATTGATGTTGGGTGGCATTATTGTCTCTCTGATCATCTCCTCCTGGCCGAGCATTCAGAAATTTGGTCTGGCTTTCCTATGGACCAAAGAGTGGGATGCACCGAACGATATCTACGGGGCGCTGGTGCCGATCTACGGTACGTTGGTGACTTCGTTTATCGCGCTGCTGATCGCCGTCCCGGTGAGTTTCGGTATCGCCCTGTTCCTGACTGAGCTTGCGCCTGGCTGGCTGAAACGCCCGCTGGGTATCGCCATTGAGCTGCTGGCAGCCATTCCAAGTATCGTTTACGGCATGTGGGGCCTGTTTATCTTTGCGCCGCTGTTCGCCGTTTACTTTCAGGAGCCGGTCGGCAATATCATGTCGAATATCCCGATTGTTGGCGCGCTGTTCTCTGGCCCCGCATTTGGTATCGGTATCCTCGCGGCAGGCGTGATCCTCGCCATCATGATTATTCCGTACATTGCGGCGGTAATGCGTGATGTGTTCGAACAAACCCCGGTGATGATGAAAGAGTCGGCCTACGGTATTGGCTGCACCACCTGGGAAGTTATCTGGCGTATCGTTCTTCCGTTCACCAAAAATGGTGTTATCGGCGGCATCATGCTGGGGCTGGGCCGCGCGCTCGGTGAAACCATGGCGGTGACCTTTATCATCGGTAACACCTACCAGCTCGACAGCGCCTCGCTGTATATGCCGGGCAACAGTATCACCTCTGCGCTGGCGAACGAATTTGCGGAAGCGGAATCCGGTCTGCACGTTGCCGCACTGATGGAACTGGGCCTGATCCTGTTTGTGATTACCTTCATCGTCCTCGCCGCATCGAAGTTTATGATTATGCGCCTGGCTAAGAATGAGGGGGCACGCTAATGGCTATGGTTGAAATGCAAACCACTGCGGCGCTGGCTGAATCTCGCCGCAAAATGCAGGCGCGTCGCCGCCTCAAAAACCGTATTGCGCTGACGCTCTCGATGGCGACGATGGCCTTCGGCCTGTTCTGGCTGATCTGGATTTTAATGTCCACCATCACTCGCGGTATCGACGGTATGTCGCTGGCGCTGTTCACTGAAATGACGCCGCCGCCCAATACGGAAGGTGGTGGTCTGGCGAACGCTCTGGCGGGTAGCGGGCTGTTAATTTTGTGGGCCACGGTATTCGGTACGCCGCTGGGCATTATGGCGGGGATTTATCTGGCGGAATATGGTCGTAAATCCTGGCTGGCAGAAGTGATTCGCTTCATTAACGACATTCTGCTCTCTGCGCCGTCGATTGTGGTTGGTCTGTTTGTTTACACCATTGTGGTGGCGCAGATGGAGCACTTCTCCGGCTGGGCGGGCGTGATTGCCCTGGCGTTGTTGCAGGTGCCGATTGTTATCCGCACCACCGAGAACATGCTGAAACTGGTGCCGTACAGCCTGCGTGAAGCGGCTTATGCGCTGGGTACACCGAAGTGGAAGATGATCTCTGCGATTACGCTGAAAGCGTCGGTGTCCGGGATTATGACCGGTATCCTGCTGGCGATTGCCCGTATTGCTGGTGAAACCGCGCCGCTGCTGTTTACCGCGCTCTCCAACCAGTTCTGGAGCACGGACATGATGCAGCCGATCGCCAACCTGCCGGTGACGATCTTTAAGTTTGCGATGAGCCCGTTTGCGGAATGGCAGCAATTGGCCTGGGCCGGGGTATTGATCATTACCCTGTGCGTACTGCTGCTGAACATTCTGGCGCGCGTTGTTTTTGCGAAGAATAAACACGGTTGATATTGCTGACACGGTTTTCCCCTCACCCTAACCCTCTCCCCAGAGGGGCGAGGGGACCGACCGAGCGCCTTTTTGACTCTGTACACGGTTAACACTTTGCCGGATGCGGCGTGAACGCCTGATCCGGCCTACGGTAAGCCTGATTAGCGAAGTGCATCAGGCACGATGAGGAAAAGATTGCAATGAGTATGGTTGAAACTGCCCCGAGTAAAATTCAGGTTCGTAATTTGAACTTCTACTACGGCAAATTCCATGCCCTGAAAAACATCAACCTGGATATCGCTAAAAACCAGGTAACGGCGTTTATCGGGCCGTCCGGCTGCGGTAAATCGACGCTGCTGCGTACCTTCAACAAAATGTTTGAACTGTACCCGGAGCAGCGTGCGGAAGGTGAAATTCTGCTTGATGGCGACAACATCCTGACCAACTCTCAGGATATCGCACTGCTGCGTGCGAAAGTGGGCATGGTGTTCCAGAAACCGACGCCGTTTCCGATGTCCATCTACGACAACATCGCTTTTGGCGTTCGTCTGTTTGAGAAGCTCTCCCGTGCCGACATGGACGAGCGCGTGCAGTGGGCATTGACCAAAGCCGCATTGTGGAACGAAACCAAAGATAAATTGCACCAGAGCGGTTACTCTCTCTCTGGTGGTCAGCAACAGCGTCTGTGTATTGCGCGTGGTATCGCCATTCGCCCGGAAGTGCTGCTGCTCGACGAACCGTGTTCGGCGCTCGACCCTATCTCTACCGGGCGTATTGAAGAGCTGATCACCGAACTGAAGCAGGATTACACCGTGGTGATCGTCACCCACAACATGCAGCAGGCTGCGCGTTGTTCCGACCACACGGCGTTTATGTACCTGGGCGAATTGATTGAGTTCAGCAACACGGACGATCTGTTCACCAAGCCAGCGAAGAAACAAACAGAAGACTACATCACCGGTCGTTACGGTTGATTCAGGAGTGCGTTATGGACAGTCTCAATCTTAATAAACATATTTCCGGCCAGTTCAACGCCGAACTGGAAAGTATCCGCACGCAGGTGATGACCATGGGCGGCATGGTGGAGCAGCAGCTTTCTGATGCAATCACCGCGATGCATAACCAGGACAGCGATCTGGCGAAGCGCGTCATCGAAGGCGACAAGAACGTCAACATGATGGAAGTGGCGATCGATGAAGCCTGCGTGCGCATTATCGCCAAACGTCAGCCGACGGCGAGCGACCTGCGACTGGTTATGGTGATCAGTAAAACCATTGCCGAGCTGGAGCGTATTGGCGACGTGGCGGACAAAATCTGCCGTACTGCGCTGGAGAAATTCTCCCAGCAGCATCAGCCGTTGCTGGTAAGTCTGGAGTCGCTGGGCCGTCATACCATCCAGATGCTGCACGACGTGCTGGACGCGTTCGCGCGGATGGACATTGACGAAGCGGTACGTATTTATCGTGAAGATAAAAAAGTCGATCAGGAATACGAAGGTATTGTTCGTCAACTGATGACCTACATGATGGAAGATTCGCGTACCATTCCGAGCGTACTTACTGCGCTGTTCTGCGCGCGTTCTATCGAACGTATTGGCGACCGCTGCCAGAATATTTGTGAGTTTATCTTCTACTACGTGAAGGGGCAGGATTTCCGTCACGTCGGTGGCGATGAGCTGGATAAACTGCTGGCGGGGAAAGATAGCGACAAATAATTCACCAGACAAATCCCAATAACTTAATTATTGGGATTTGTTATATATAACTTTATAAATTCCTAAAATTACACAAAGTTAATAACTGCGAGCATGGTCATATTTTTATCAATAGCGCATTGCTATTTTCTCTGCACGCAATTAAATTAATTTCCGAACCTGGATGTTCGTTATAAAAACCATTAATAAATGACTGGATTGTTACTGCATTCGCAGGCAAAACCTGACATAACCAGAGAATACTGGTGAAGTCGGGTTTTTTTGTTTATAAAAAAGGTCCTTGCTATGAACATGCAAATCACCAAAATTCTCAACAATAATGTTGTGGTGGTTATTGATGATCAACAGCGGGAAAAAGTCGTCATGGGGCGCGGAATTGGCTTTCAAAAACGCGCTGGCGAAAGAATTAACTCAAGTGGAATAGAAAAAGAGTATGCCTTGAGCAGTCATGAACTGAACGGGCGATTAAGCGAACTCTTAAGTCATATTCCTCTTGAGGTGATGGCAACCTGTGATCGTATTATCTCTTTAGCGCAGGAGCGCTTGGGAAAATTACAGGACAGTATTTATATCTCGCTAACTGACCATTGCCAGTTTGCGATTAAACGCTTTCAGCAAAACGTGTTGCTGCCCAACCCGTTGCTGTGGGATATCCAGCGGCTTTACCCGAAAGAGTTCCAGCTAGGGGAAGAAGCGTTAACCATTATTGATAAACGGTTGGGCGTGCAGTTACCGAAAGATGAAGTGGGCTTTATTGCCATGCATCTGGTCAGTGCCCAAATGAGCGGAAATATGGAGGATGTTGCAGGTGTCACGCAGTTAATGCGCGAAATGCTGCAATTAATAAAATTTCAGTTCAGCCTTAATTACCAGGAAGAAAGCTTGAGTTATCAGCGACTGGTTACACATCTGAAGTTTTTATCCTGGCGTATTCTTGAACATGCTTCAATTAACGATAGTGATGAATCATTACAACAAGCAGTAAAACAAAATTACCCGCAAGCATGGCAATGTGCGGAACGGATCGCCATTTTTATTGGTTTGCAGTATCAACGTAAAATTTCACCCGCAGAGATTATGTTTTTAGCCATAAATATAGAGCGCGTGCGCAAAGAACACTGAAATATTATTACTGAGTAAAGGATTGTTACCGCACTAAGCGGGCAAAACCTGAAAAAAATTGCTTGATTCACGTCAGGCCGTTTTTTTCAGGTTTTTTTTTGGAGTTTTGCCGCAAAGCGGTAGAGGGCAAGTTATGACGGAGTTAGCCAGAAAAATAGTCGCAGGAGTCGGGGGCGCAGATAACATTGTGAGTCTGATGCATTGCGCAACGCGATTACGTTTTAAATTAAAGGATGAAAGCAAAGCGCAAGCAGAGGTACTGAAAAAGACCCCCGGTATTATTATGGTGGTGGAAAGCGGTGGCCAGTTTCAGGTGGTCATAGGTAACCATGTGGCCGATGTCTTCCTGGCGGTTAACAGTGTGGCAGGCCTTGACGAAAAAGCGCAACAGGCACCGGAAAATGATGATAAAGGTAATCTGCTAAACCGCTTTGTTTATGTTATTTCAGGTATTTTTACGCCTCTGATCGGTTTGATGGCGGCAACCGGGATCTTGAAAGGTATGCTGGCTCTGGCGCTCACTTTTCAGTGGACGACCGAACAAAGTGGTACTTATTTAATTTTATTCAGCGCCAGTGATGCCTTGTTTTGGTTCTTCCCGATAATCCTGGGATACACCGCGGGGAAACGCTTCGGCGGTAATCCATTTACTGCCATGGTGATTGGTGGAGCGTTAGTGCATCCATTAATTCTGACTGCTTTCGAGAACGGGCAAAAAGCGGATGCGCTGGGGCTGGATTTCCTGGGTATTCCGGTCACATTGTTGAATTACTCGTCATCGGTTATTCCCATTATTTTTTCTGCCTGGTTGTGCAGCATTCTGGAACGCCGACTTAATGCGTGGTTACCGTCGGCAATCAAAAATTTCTTCACACCATTGCTATGTCTGATGGTTATCACACCCGTCACCTTTCTGCTGGTGGGGCCGCTATCAACCTGGATAAGCGAACTGATTGCCGCCGGTTATCTCTGGCTTTATCAGGCGGTTCCTGCATTTGCGGGCGCGGTAATGGGCGGCTTCTGGCAAATCTTCGTCATGTTCGGACTGCACTGGGGCCTGGTGCCGCTGTGTATCAATAACTTCACCGTGCTGGGCTACGACACCATGATCCCGCTGTTAATGCCCGCCATTATGGCGCAGGTCGGGGCGGCGCTCGGCGTCTTCCTCTGCGAACGCGATGCGCAGAAAAAAGTGGTGGCGGGATCAGCGGCGTTGACGAGTCTGTTTGGTATCACCGAACCAGCGGTATATGGCGTCAACCTGCCGCGTAAGTACCCCTTTGTTATCGCCTGTATCAGTGGGGCTTTGGGGGCCACCATTATTGGCTACGCGCAAACGAAAGTCTACTCCTTTGGTTTGCCAAGTATTTTCACCTTCATGCAAACCATCCCGTCAACGGGAATTGATTTCACCGTCTGGGCCAGCGTTATTGGCGGTGTCATTGCCATCGGTTGCGCATTTGTCGGTACGGTGATGCTTCATTTCATCACCGCTAAACGTCAGCCAGCGCAGGGTGCCCCGCAAGAGAAAACACCAGAGGTTATTACACCACCTGAGCAGGGCGGTATCTGTTCACCGATGACGGGAGAGATTGTGCCGCTCATTCACGTCGCTGATACCACGTTTGCCAGTGGCCTGTTGGGTAAAGGTATTGCCATTCTGCCCTCGGTTGGTGAAGTGCGTTCTCCGGTTGCGGGTCGAATTGCTTCGTTGTTCGCCACATTACACGCCATTGGCATTGAGTCAGATGATGGTGTGGAGATCCTGATTCATGTCGGTATCGACACCGTAAAACTGGACGGCAAATTCTTTTCCGCTCACGTCAACGTGGGTGACAAGGTCAATACAGGCGATCGGCTGATTTCTTTTGATATCCCTGCTATTCGCGAGGCCGGATTTGATCTGACGACGCCGGTATTAATCAGTAATAGCGATGATTTTACGGACGTATTACCCCACGGCACGGCGCAGATAAGCGCAGGTGAACCGCTGTTATCCATCATTCGCTAACGATAAAAGGAGTTAATTATGAAAGCATTTCCAGAAACATTTCTTTGGGGTGGCGCAACAGCTGCCAATCAGGTGGAAGGTGCCTGGCAGGAAGATGGCAAAGGGATCTCGACCTCAGATTTACAGCCTCATGGCGTAATGGGAAAAATGGAACCGCGCATCCTGGGGAAAGAGAATATCAAAGATGTCGCCATCGATTTTTATCACCGTTACCCGGAAGATATCGCGTTATTTGCCGAGATGGGCTTCACCTGTCTGCGTATTTCCATTGCCTGGGCGCGAATTTTCCCTCAGGGCGACGAAGTCGAACCGAATGAAGCGGGGTTAGCGTTTTACGATCGGCTGTTTGATGAAATGGCGCAGGCGGGGATCAAGCCGCTGGTAACGTTATCCCATTACGAAATGCCATATGGGCTGGTGAAAAACTACGGCGGTTGGGCTAATCGAGCGGTCATCGATCACTTCGAGCATTACGCCCGCACGGTCTTTACTCGCTACCAACATAAAGTGGCGTTATGGCTGACGTTTAATGAAATCAACATGTCGTTACACGCGCCATTCACGGGCGTGGGGCTGGCAGAAGAGAGTGGCGAGGCGGAAGTTTATCAGGCTATCCACCATCAACTGGTTGCCAGTGCGCGGGCAGTTAAAGCCTGTCATAGCCTGCTCCCCGAAGCGAAAATCGGCAATATGCTTCTCGGTGGGCTGGTTTACCCCCTCACCTGCCAGCCACAGGATATGTTGCAGGCCATGGAAGAGAACCGGCGCTGGATGTTCTTTGGTGATGTTCAGGCGCGTGGCCAGTATCCCGGCTATATGCAGCGTTTCTTCCGCGACCACAATATCACCATTGAGATGACTGAAAGTGACGCAGAAGATTTAAAACATACCGTCGATTTCATCTCTTTTAGTTATTACATGACTGGTTGTGTTTCCCACGACGAAAGCATTAATAAAAATGCGCAGGGCAACATACTGAATATGATCCCCAATCCGCATCTGAAAAGTTCAGAGTGGGGGTGGCAAATTGATCCGGTTGGATTACGGGTTCTGTTAAATACGCTTTGGGATCGTTATCAAAAACCGTTATTTATTGTCGAGAACGGATTAGGCGCAAAAGACAGCGTTGAAGCGGATGGTTCGATACAGGACGATTATCGAATTGCCTATTTAAACGATCACCTGGTACAGGTAAATGAAGCGATTGCCGATGGTGTGGATATTATGGGGTACACCAGTTGGGGGCCAATTGATTTAGTCAGTGCATCTCATTCACAAATGTCTAAGCGCTACGGCTTTATTTATGTGGATCGTGATGATAATGGCGAAGGAAGCCTCACAAGAACACGCAAGAAAAGCTTCGGATGGTATGCAGAGGTGATCAAGACGCGGGGGCTGTCATTAAAAAAAATAACCATTAAAGCACCTTAATTATCGTCGCATTCAGAACAGTCTGGATGCGATGCGTTAATTCTTTCTTTGCACCATAAAGGGATATTATGTTTAGACGAAATCTTATTACCTCTGCCATCTTATTAATGGCACCGTTAGCCTTTTCTGCACAATCATTGGCTGAATCATTAACGGTGGAACAACGCCTTGAGTTATTAGAAAAGGCGTTAAGAGAAACGCAAAGCGAACTCAAAAAGTATAAAGATGAAGAGAAGAAAAAGTATACGCCAGCGACGGTGAATCGTAGCGTAAGTACGAATGATCAAGGGTATGCCGCCAATCCGTTCCCGACCAGTAGTGCCGCAAAACCTGATGCTGTACTGGTCAAAAATGAAGAGAAAAATGCCAGTGAGACAGGCTCGATTTATTCTTCCATGACTCTGAAAGATTTCAGTAAATTTGTGAAAGATGAAATTGGCTTTAGTTACAACGGCTATTACCGTTCTGGTTGGGGGACCGCCTCTCATGGTTCACCTAAATCATGGGCGATTGGTTCTCTGGGCCGCTTTGGTAACGAATACTCCGGCTGGTTTGATTTGCAGTTAAAACAACGTGTCTACAACGAAAACGGCAAACGGGTTGATGCCGTTGTGATGATGGATGGTAACGTTGGTCAGCAGTACTCTACCGGCTGGTTTGGCGATAACGCCGGTGGCGAGAACTATATGCAGTTCTCCGATATGTACGTTACCACCAAAGGTTTCCTGCCCTTTGCGCCAGAGGCTGATTTCTGGGTGGGTAAACACGGTGCGCCGAAAATTGAAATCCAGATGCTTGACTGGAAAACGCAGCGTACTGATGCCGCAGCGGGTGTAGGTCTGGAAAACTGGAAAGTCGGTCCGGGTAAAATTGATATCGCGCTGGTTCGCGAAGATGTCGATGATTACGATCGCAGCCTGCAAAACAAACAGCAGATTAATACCAATACCATTGATTTACGCTATAAAGATATCCCGTTATAGGATAAAGCCACCTTAATGGTAAGTGGTCGTTATGTCACGGCAAACGAAAGCGCATCGGAAAAAGATAATCAGGATAATAACGGGTATTATGACTGGAAAGATACCTGGATGTTTGGCACATCTTTAACGCAGAAATTTGATAAAGGTGGCTTCAACGAATTCTCCTTCCTGGTCGCGAATAACTCTATCGCCAGTAACTTTGGCCGTTATGCTGGCGCAAGTCCATTTACCACCTTTAATGGTCGTTATTATGGTGATCACACCGGCGGAACAGCGGTACGTCTGACTTCGCAGGGCGAAGCCTATATTGGCGATCATTTCATTGTAGCTAACGCGATTGTTTACTCCTTCGGTAACGATATATATAGCTACGAAACAGGCGCCCACTCTGATTTCGAATCTATTCGTGCGGTTGTTCGCCCGGCCTATATTTGGGACCAATATAACCAGACAGGTGTTGAACTGGGCTATTTCACCCAGCAAAACAAAGATGCGAATAGTAATAAATTTAATGAGTCTGGTTATAAAACCACGCTCTTCCATACCTTTAAAGTCAATACCAGTATGTTGACCTCGCGTCCGGAAATTCGTTTCTACGCCACGTATATCAAAGCCCTGGAAAACGAACTGGATGGCTTCACCTTTGAAGACAATAAAGACGACCAGTTTGCTGTCGGTGCCCAGGCTGAAATCTGGTGGTAATGGAACTTAATGAAAGGAATATTACGATGAATATAAAAATTGCTGCTTTAACGCTGGCTATTGCCAGCGGTATTTCTGCTCAGTGGGCCATAGCAGCGGATATGCCAGCCAGCCCGGCACCCACTATCCCGGTGAAACAGTATGTGACTCAGGTCAATGCCGATAACAGCGTGACCTTTCGCTACTTTGCCCCTGGGGCAAAAAATGTCTCTGTAGTGGTGGGTGTTCCGGTTCCGGACAATATTCACCCGATGACCAAAGACGAAGCAGGAGTCTGGTCGTGGCGCACACCTATCCTGAAAGGCAACCTGTACGAGTATTTTTTCAATGTTGATGGTGTACGCAGCATTGATACAGGCACCGCAATGACTAATCCTCAGCGCCAGGTTAACTCCAGTATGATTCTGGTGCCAGGCAGTTATCTGGATACGCGTTCTGTTGCGCATGGTGATTTGATCGCCATAACTTACCACTCCAACGCATTGCAATCTGAACGTCAGATGTATGTCTGGACCCCGCCAGGATACACCGGCATGGGCGAGCCTTTGCCAGTGCTCTATTTCTATCACGGCTTTGGTGATACCGGACGTTCCGCTATCGATCAGGGGCGTATCCCGCAAATCATGGATAACCTGCTTGCTGAAGGGAAAATTAAACCGATGCTGGTGGTGATCCCGGATACAGAAACCGATGCGAAGGGCATTATTCCCGAAGATTTCGTGCCTCAGGAAAGACGTAAAGTCTTTTATCCGCTGAATGCTAAAGCGGCAGATCGCGAACTGATGAACGATATTATCCCGCTGATTAGCAAGCGTTTTAATGTCCGTAAAGATGCCGATGGCCGCGCGCTGGCAGGGCTTTCACAAGGCGGGTACCAGGCGCTGGTTTCCGGAATGAATCATCTGGAAAGCTTTGGCTGGCTGGCCACATTCAGTGGTGTTACCACGACAACCGTACCGGATGAAGGTGTCGCGGCCCGACTGAACGATCCGGCAGCTATCAACCAGCAACTACGTAATTTTACTGTGGTTGTGGGGGATAAAGATGTCGTAACCGGCAAGGATATCGCCGGGCTGAAAACTGAGCTTGAGCAGAAAAAATTAACTTTGATTACCAGGAATATCCGGGTCTGAACCATGAAATGGATGTCTGGCGACCAGCCTATGCAGCCTTTGTACAGAAATTATTTAAATAAAATAAGGCATTAAGATGAAATTAATCATTACCGAAGATTACCAGGAAATGAGCCGTGTCGCGGCACACCATCTGCTTGGTTATATGTCGAAGACGCGTCGTGTTAACCTGGCAATTACCGCCGGTAGCACGCCCAAAGGCATGTATGAATACCTCACCACCCTGGTTAAAGGTAAGCCCTGGTACGATAACTGCTATTTCTATAATTTTGATGAAATTCCATTTCGCGGCAAAGAGGGAGAAGGCGTAACGATTACCAATCTGCGTAATCTGTTTTTCACCCCTGCGGGGATCAAAGAAGAGAATATCCAGAAGCTCACTATTGATAACTACCGCGAGCATGATCAGAAACTGGCGCGTGAAGGCGGACTGGATTTGGTGGTGCTGGGATTAGGTGCAGATGGTCATTTTTGTGGCAATTTGCCGAATACGACCCATTTCCATGAGCAAACCGTGGAGTTCCCGATCCAGGGAGAGATGGTTGATATTGTGGCGCATGGCGAGTTGGGCGGCGACTTTTCGTTAGTGCCTGACAGCTACGTGACGATGGGGCCGAAAAGCATCATGGCGGCGAAAAACTTGCTGATAATTGTCAGCGGCGCGGGTAAAGCGCAGGCACTGAAAAATGTTCTGCAAGGTCCGGTTACCGAAGATGTTCCAGCTTCCGTGTTGCAGCTGCATCCTTCGCTGATGGTAATCGCTGATAAAGCCGCTGCCGCAGAATTAGCACTCGGTTAAGCTTAAGAAATAAGGCCGGATGTGTGAATTACGCTCCGGCCTGTTCTCATTATTTAAATAACTACGAAAAATCACCCCACAGTCTCAGCTTGCCGCAGTGGAGACAGCGGAAGAGATAACCCTGACAATGACCACCCTTTTGCAGGCATTTAGCTAGATCAGAATTTCTAATACCGAAATTCTCACAATCTTCTTCAAGGTTGGCAAATTCATCGAGGCGATCTTTTATATCATTCCAGCCCACATAGCCGATAAAAACACAGAAATCGCCACAATGCGCGAGCCAGAATTCCTGCTGCCATCCATGATAACCTGGCGTGCGTTCAACCAACTCTTTCAGCATTTCATCAGGATATGTGTTCTTAATACCGGCAAATTCGTCCTCTTCATCATACGTAAGCGTCGTCTCAGCACCGTCTGGCAGATCCTGAAATTCCTGAGAGAATAGTGGACACCAAATATGGTGGACGCAATCCATGAAATCATTAACCGCAGTGCGTAAAAAAAGCCCTAATTATCCCGTTGAG
>OGXE01001735.1_pt1 | contig 17886 bp, 19 predicted proteins | sample 1576181 | NCBI WGS metagenome assembly OGXE01 (sample SAMEA3541478, study PRJEB24748) | human gut metagenome | biome: human gut; feature: human-associated habitat; material: faeces | place: China | collected 2012 | reverse complement strand
TAAAGAAGGATAAGCATGAATCCGTCATTTTCAGAAGGGATAATTCTCATTATGAAAAGCGTGGCTCCGAAGAAGTCTGCATTGATGACGAGATACCGTTTGAAATACCAGAGAAGTGGACTTGGGCGAGACTTTCGTCATTTGGCATATTCAGCAGCGGAAAAACTCCTTCAATGTCAAATCCCCAATTCTGGAATGGTGATATTCCGTGGGTAACTTCGAAGGATATGAAACAACCAGTGATTACAGACTCTGAAATGCATATCACGGAGCTGGCCGCATCTACCATGCAATTATACCCAGAGGGCACACTGCTATTAGTCGCTCGCAGTGGTATTCTAAAAAGGTTGCTCCCGTTGTGTGTACTGGGAATCGATAGCACCATAAATCAAGACATTAAAGCCTTCAAGCTTTATGACATCGACCTATCGGAATGGCTGTACTATGGAATAAAAGCTTTTGAACCATACATCCTTAAAGAACTGGTAAAATCGGTAACAACTGTTGAGAGCCTGAAATTTGATGAGTTCTCTGCTATGCTTATACCTGTGCCGCCACTAGCAGAACAGCATAGAATCATATCAGCAATTAAAGCAGTGCTGAGTCTACTTGCTCCATTGTCAAGCAACCCGTTATTCTCATTATGAGAAGTTGGATGGTGTGGAGCGATGTATCGATGATGAATTGCCATTTGAAATCCCGGAAAGCTGGTGCTGGTGCCGGTTAAAATCAATAGTAAATGTTGTTTCGGCTCGACGTGTTCATCAGTCTGACTGGCGAAGTGAAGGAGTCCCCTTTTACAGAGCCAGAGAGATCGGAAAGCTGGCAGATACCGGATTTGTTGATAATGAACTCTATATTTCCGAAGCGCTATATACCAAGCTGTCTTCTAGTGGCGTGCCGCATGGTGGAGATTTGATGGTCACGGCTGTCGGTACTCTAGGTAAAACTTACATCGTCAAAGGCGATGACCGATTTTACTATAAGGACGCCAGTGTAATTTGCTTTGAAAATTTTAGTAAAGTTGTTCCGGCGTATTTAAAAATTCTAATGTGTTCTCCATATATGGAAGATCAGATAAAGCAAAACTCGTCAGGCACTACAGTAAGCACAATTACCATCGTGAAAGCCAATGAATATCTAATTCCGCTACCACCGCTCAAGGAGCAGAAGCGAATATCCGATCAGATTGATTATTTGCAACAGTATATAAACAATCTGTAAAAATCAGGCATACGCACGTAAATGGCGTATGCCCATGCTTTTTTCACCAGTCAATCACATCATCTACAATAGCCCGTTGTTCAGTCGATGTTTTACGGAGGTAAATGCGGGTGGTTTCGATGCTCTCATGGCCCATAAGGTCAGCAAGGAATGCGATATCATTGCAGCGTTCCAAGAAACTCTTTGCAAAGCGGTGTCGAAATGAATGCGGGTAAACCACTACAGGATCGATTCCGTATCGCACAGCCAGCTTTTTTAGCTGTCCAGAAATGCCTCTGGTCGTGATTCTATCCCCATATTTGTTCAAAAAAATAAAGCCACTTTCTTGTTGCTTATCGTTCAGCCAAGAAAGGGCTTCATTTTGTAGAGCCTTTGGTATGTATATTCGTCGGAGTTTACCGCCCTTTGAATATAAGTCCAAATGTCCTAACTTAATGTGTTCCACCTTGATCTGTATGAGTTCACTGACACGTGCGCCGGTTGCTGCAAGAAAGCGTATTACAAAGTACCAGAACAGTTCATCGTCCCGTTTGAGGCAGTTTTTGAAATACTCATAATCCGCCTCGCTGATGACATTTTCCAAAAAGGCTTTTTGCTGTACCCGTACAAACGGAAGTTTCCAATTCTCTTTGCCGATACTCTCCAAGTAACAGTTAATTGCCCGAAGACGTAGATTGACCGTCTTGGGTTTGTAACTTTCTATCAGCCACATTTTATATGCCCGCAGGTTCTTTTTCGTGATACCATCGTACTGCGAGCTGTATTGCCGTAAGGCAAAAAGATACGAGGATATCGTGTTCTCTGAGAGATTTGTAGCTCTCAAATGTCTTTCGAATTCTTCTACCATAGTGAAAGACCTCCTTTCACTATGGTATTATAGCGGTGTGCCCGGCGGGCACACGTTCTAAGGGGTGAAAGTCCCTGACCCGCCCGGCAGTGGGAAGGGTGCAGCTAATGGCAAGGGCGTCATCGTGAGGTGGGGTCTGAAGGAAGCCGGAGGCAAATCACTGGCCTGTAAAAGTTGTCCGGTTAGGCTGTGAAGCGTGGATAAGGTTGCTGTACAAACCAAAGTCCAATAACTGCACGGAACGTCAACAGTAAACGGGGCAGGTATAAGTGTGAAAGAACGTGTGAGTACCCGGGGAGGTCTCATGGACATGGCTAAGACGATACAACATTCGTCGCCATGGAGTAAAGCTTGCCATAAGAAGTCAGCAGATGTCATAGTACCGGAGCAGCTATAGATACTCCGGAAAGGACTGAACAGTAGGAGGTGTCAGCACCAAAATGGAAACCAAACATGGAATCAAGTACAGACAACTTCATATCGAAGACTACCTGCGAGAGATACCTGCGGAACAGGGAAAGGTAACAGGAGTGTACGCCCAGGAATGGATTACCGGGACCACTGGCACCAACACGGAGTTTTGGACGGACAACCTGCTTGATACCATTCTCAGGAGCGACAATCTCAACGCCGCTTACAAGAAGGTTAAAGCCAACAAAGGCACAGGTGGAATTGACGGAATGCAGGTAGATGAACTTCTGCCCTACCTGATAGAACACCGGGACGAACTGGTCAGGCAGCTGAGGGAGGGGAAGTACAAACCCAGCCCTGTCCGCAGGGTAGAAATACCCAAGGAAGAGAAAGGAAAAGTAAGGAAGTTAGGAATTCCAACTGTGGTGGATCGACTGATCCAACAGGCGATTGCGCAGGAACTCACCCCGATCTACGAAGAACAGTTCTCAGAAAACAGCTACGGATTCCGACCGGGCAGAAGCGCCCACGACGCACTTGCAAAGTGCAGGACGTATGTGGATGAAGGATACGAGTACGCAGTCAGCATGGACTTACAATCCTACTTTGACACGGTAAACCACAGCAAACTAATAGAGGTGCTGTCAAGAACCATTAAAGACGGACGGGTAGTCTCACTGATACACAAATATCTGAACGCCGGGGTAATGGAAGACGGAGGTTTTCACGCAACACCGGAAGGTGTGCCACAAGGAGGGCCGTTAAGTCCGCTGTGTGGAAATGTGATGTTGAACGAGCTGGACAAAGAACTGGAACGCAGAGGACACAGGTTCGTGAGATATGCCGACGATTGCATAATTCTGTGTAAAAGCCGGAAAAGCGCAGAAAGAACGATGAAACGCATCATTCCGTATATCACAGGGAAACTATTCCTGAAAGTCAATCTCCAAAAAACGACAATAAGCCACATCAGCAAGGTGAAATATCTCGGATACGGCTTCTACCGCCACAAAGGGAAATGCCGTATGCGGGTACACCCCAAGTCAATCAAAAAGATGAAGAAACGTCTCAGAGAACTGACAGTGAGGGGAAACAAGTGGAGCAATCCGGAAAGAGAAGAGAAACTCAGGCAATATACGACGGGGTGGATAAACTACTACCGGTATGCAGACATGAAAACACTGATGGAAACCACGGATGAATGGCTGCGCCACAGAATCCGGGCCATATACTGGAAGCAATGGAAAAGAGTGCGCACCAGGTATAAAATGCTGAGAGCACTACATCTCCCAGAGTGGAAAATACATGAAATGGCGAACTGCCGAAAAGGAGTATGGAGAGCGGCAGGAATGCTGAACTCTGCGCTCACAAAGAAAATCTTAGTGGACAAACTTGGATATCCATCCATGTCTGTCCACTATCTGAAAGTACGTGTAAACTATTGAACCGCGTAGTACCGAACGGTACGCTACGTGGTGTGGAAGGAGAGGGTAAGACCTCTCCTATCCGATTGTTCCTTTTATAGGCCACTAATCAGCGGTAGTAATTCTTCAATTCGATGAACAATACGTATCTGCTCAGCCAAAGGGGGTAACGGAATAAACATTTTGTCCCACAAACCTCGATTTAGAATTGGTGTTGCGGTTCCTCCTGCTTTTTCTTTCATAGCAGATATGAACATAAATGAGGTAAGTACAGCAAAAACATATTTGTTGGACACGCCGACTGGAGTTATGGAGTTGATTTGCTGATTGAAAGCAATCTCAAGCTGCGTCAAAGCTGCTTTGCCTATAGAACCACCTATGCAAACCTGTAAAATGCTGTTAGCAGGACATACTCTTGCTGATCTTTTTCCTATTTCTGAAAGACCTTGGTTTTTGTAGTCTATGCTTCCGTCAACTATGTCACCCGGAGTTATGAATGGTATATAGTCACCTCTATACTCCGGGTGAGCAGTTGACGGGGTATTCCCAGTTTGCGTATATCCTAGAGAATTTAATCTTGTCCATATCCACGAATTCGGTATATCAAAAGGTAATTCATCATCAATACAGCGCTCCGCACCGTCCAACTTCTCATAATGAGAATTATCCCTTCTGAAAATGACGGATTCATGCTTATCCTTCTTTATTTTTCCCTCTTTAACCAATTGCTGCTTTTCTGCTCTAATACGTTCCAGAAGAATGCTTGCAGGCTCGTCAGTCGGATCTTGATGAACTAATTTCCCCTGAACGGCCCACTGTAAAATTGATTTTCTCAGTTGATCCGGAAAATCGCCATTCATTTTACGCAACGCAGTTTCCTTTGTGTCATACATTTTTAAAGCGGGAAGTACATCTTCAATTCTTTTAACGATACGTTGCTGTTCTGCTAGAGGCGGTAATGGTATTAAAGTTTTCCCAAATTCCGTACCAGAAATTTCTTTAAATGTTGTACCAGACGCTCTTGACTGAATCTCAGGCGTAAAAGCTATAAGGCAATAGTACACATAATCATCTATACAGGTTAAAACAGGAACTAAAGATTTGAAACCTTGGTTAGTACACAATTCCGTAGAAGCAATCGCTATATAACCTATTGGGGCACGGCTTGAATATACTATTGTTCCAGCTGGCATCATATGGGCCGAAGATCCTTTCAAACCTTCCTCTGTTATACAGCGTTCTCCCTTATCAACATATTTACCCGTTACAAATTTCATATCTGCAGGTGTAAGCCATGGAATATTCCCTTTATCCCAATATTCAGGAATATTAGTTTTAGGCGTTCCTCCGCCAACAATTTCTCCTAATGTAGTAAGCCGTACCCATTCCCATGACTCAGGTATTTCAAACGGTATCTGATCCACAATACATACAGGCTCATTTTTCCCGACTTTCTCATAAGGCAAATTATCGGCACCACGGAAGATAACCGAAGGGTTCTTCTCCTTCTTGATTTTCTTCTCTTTTATCAGCTGTTCTTTCTCTGCACGTATGCGCTCCAGCAGGACACTGGCAGGTTCATCATTAGGATCTTGCGGTACCAGTTTGCCCTGTACGGCCATCTGCAGAATGGAATTCTTTAATTGTTGTGCTGTCATTCGGCTGTATCCTCCGTTAAATCAATTCCCAGAATATCTGTGATCTGTGCCAAGATACGATCTATGTCAGCGTTCAGGCTGGCACGTTTTTCTTGGTATTGCTGGATCAGTTCCTTTGGCGGTAAAATTTCTTCTTCCTCATGTGGATAGCCGCAAAGGTCGATATTATAATTGCGGGCAGCAATTTCCTCTACCGTATACTTTTTAGCCTTATCAAATCCATCGATGGAGATTTCTTTACGGTCATTCCACCATTCGATAGCAGGAGCGAAGTGTTCCAGTTTCATGGGCTTCGTTTTTGAAAAATTCTTGTATCCATCCGGCATATCAAGGCGGTAGAACCAAGTTTCTTTTGTCGGGCCGGTATGGTCGAAGAACAGGATATTAGTGGTAATAGAAGTATATGGTGCAAATACACTGTGCGGCATCCGGATTATAGTATGCAAATTGAATTCGCTCATAAGTTTTTCTTTGATTGCCATCTTAGCATTATCTGTTCCGAACAGGAACCCGTCTGGTAGGATAATGGCGCACCGTCCATTCTTTTTCAGACGGTACATGATTACTGTCATAAAAAGATCCGCAGTTTCACTGCTCCGAAGTTCGGCAGGGAAATTCTGCTTTACAGCATCTTTTTCATTACCACCGTAGGGTGGATTCATAAGAACGACATCGAAACGTTCGGATTCTTTGTAATCACGAACATTCTTCTCCAGAGAGTTGCCGTGTATTATCTTGGGATTATCAATATCGTGTAAGAGCATATTGGTGGCGCACAGCAAAAATGGGAGAGCTTTTTTTTCAATGCCATATACAGAATTACTGTATACAGTTCGATCCTCCACAGTCTCAACCTGCTTATCCAGAATCTTAAGCGCAGAGGTAAGGAAACCGCCTGTACCGCAGGCAAAATCTGCGATTGATTCCCCAAGTTTAGGCTGGATCATCTGAACCATAAAATCTGTTACGGCACGTGGCGTATAAAACTCACCGGAGTTACCAGCGCTCTGGAGGCTCCGCAGGATAGTCTCATAGATTTCTCCAAAAGCATGGCGATCTTCGTATTCTTCAAAATTGATCTCATCAATTACATTGATCACCTGCCTTAAGAGGATACCGTCCTTCATATAGTTGTTATTGTCTTCAAAGGCTGTACGGACGATAATCTGGCTCATAGGTGTGTTTTCGTCAATCTCAATAGCCTTAAGTTGCGGAAAGAGTTTATTATTGACGAAGTCCAAAAGCGCATCACCTGTAAGTGCCTTGCCGTCTTTGTTATCTACAGCCCAATTACGCCAGCGCAGTTCCTCTGGGATGATGGATACATAATCGTCATTGTAGAATTCCCAGATTTCTTCCTTGGCATCGTAGACTTTAAGAAACAGAATCCATACCATCTGCTCAATTCGCTGTGCATCACCATTGATGCCAGCATCGTTTCTCATAATATCTTGAAGTCTTTTTACAAGATTATTCAAACCCATTTTGCTTTCTCCTTATGCTGCATATATTTCCCCTTGTAATTCATGGATAGCCTTTAGATACCCGGCCTTTCCACCGAACAGCTTTGCAATTTTCATAGGGGTGCCAAACTGCCGGAATGGATCATTGGAGAGAATCTCCAGATTATCAATATCCCGGATACCATCATTCATATATTTGTCCAGCAGCGCTGATAATACTTCCTGTGCCAAGCCAGAATATTTATAGAGATAACCACGTTTTTTCACATTGTTTACACGCTCGGCCTTGGTGAGAGGTGCCTTATCATATGCGATGTGGCAGATCAGGTCAAAATCATCAATGTCTTTCTGGCCGGAAGCCTCTCGGAGCGCATCAAGTAATACGCCACGTTCCTGCAGTTCATCGATGATAGCTTGTTTTCGCTGTTCACCGTTCCAAGCACGTAAAAAAGAATCCAAAGTGGCATATTCTCCGAGAATATTTTTCTTGGAATAGTCTGTTACACTTTCCGTGATCAGTTTACCGTCCTTGTCATAGTATTGAACACGTTCATGCAAAACGCTGACTTCGACACCTCTGACACGGAATTTATGCCTTTTCTCTGGCGGATCATCCGTTCCCTCATTACCAGACGAGGTAGCCGGTGGCGTATTAGGATTATCCGGCTCTACTGGTGGCTTGTCTGGATCATCTGTGGGATCTATATCGATAATAGAAATAGGATCGCCATCAAAATCAGGATCTGCAAAAAGCCGACAAGCGTTACGGAAATCCATAATGGTAAAATACTCTTTTCCGTAATCCGGTTTTAACCTTGTGCCACGGCCGATGATCTGCTTAAATTCGGTCATGGAATTGATATTGTTATCCAATACAATAAGGCGGCAAGTTTTACAGTCCACACCTGTTGTCATCAGTTTTGATGTGGTTACGATAACCGGGTAGGTGCTGTCCTCAGCAATAAAATTATCCAGTTGGGCTTTGCCTTCAGCATTATCACCTGTAATACGCATGATGTATTTAGGATTTTGAGCCACCAGATCGCTATTTTCATTTACCAGTGCTTGCCGCATTCTTTCTGCATGGTCAATATCCACGCAGAAAACAATGGTTTTAGCGAACCGGTCATTTTCTTTTAGGAATCGAGTGATGCGCTTGGCAACCGCAACAGTACGATCATCAATGACGAGTGTTTTGTCATAATCTTTTGTATTGTATTCACGATCTTCGATTTCGTAACCATAGATGTCCTTCTGACCGGCAAGCGGACGCCAGCCTTCCAGATCCTTGTCCAGACCTACACGGAGAACCTTGTATGGTGCCAGAAAGCCGTCATCAATGCCTTGCTTCAGGCTGTATGTATAAATGGGTTCACCAAAATAACTGATGTTAGAGACTTCTTTCGTTTCTTTTGGCGTAGCCGTAAGTCCGATTTGTGTTGCATTCGAAAAATACTCCAGTATTTTTCGCCAACGGGAATCCTCTTTTGCGGAACCTCTATGGCACTCATCAATTACAATCAGATCAAAAAAGTCAGGCTTAAATGCACGGAATGGCTCTTCGTTCTCATCTCCGGCAAGCTGCTGATAGAGGGAGAGATAGATCTCGTAGGAACTATCCAGCTTTTTCCCTTCAATTTTTGTCATGACTCTAGCGAAGGGTTTAAAATCCTGTTGCATGGTCTGATCCACCAGAACATTTCTATCAGCAAGGAAAAGAATTTTACGCTTGGTGCCGGATTTCCAGAGGCGGTGAATGATCTGGAAAGCCGTATATGTTTTGCCTGTACCAGTAGCCATGACGAGTAAGATACGGTTTTGGCCACGGGCGATAGCGTCAACAGTACGGTTGATGGCAATTCTCTGATAATATCGTGGCGTTTTGTCTCCCGGCTTAAAATAATAGGGTTCCGTAATTAATTTTTCTTGATCAGGTGTAATCTGCTCTATATTTTTATAGCGCATCCATAAGTCTTCCGGGGAAGGAAATTCATCCAACAATATCTCTCGTTCTTTTCCGGTTTTCATGTCATGCTCAAGAAAACCGTCACCGTTTGAACTATATACGAATGGTACATCTAAGCATTCCGCATATTCTATGCCCTGTTGCATACCGGCCCCGATACTGTGCTTATTATCTTTCGCTTCCACAATAGCAAGCGGAAGGTTAGGGCGGTAGTAAAGAAGATAATCCGTTCTTTTGCGTTTCCCTCTTGCCGTAACATTGCCTCTTACAATGACACGGCCATCCGTAAAATTATATTCCAGCTTTATCTGCTTAAATTTATCCCAGCCAGCCGCTTCGATAGCAGGAGTGATGAATTGCAGCTTGATGTCCTCTTCGGTCATTTCGTGTTTTTGCATCAATTCGCTCATATGCAAACCTCCTAGTTCCGATAACAAAAAATTATCGGAAGTTAATGGGGTCAAAGGGAGCAGTAAAAATGCCCCTCTAACATAGATAATTATAGCATAAATTGCTAAAGCAATCTTTAGTATTATGAGTACTTTTTGTTTATGGCTGCCATAATCCCGCTTCAATTAAGGCATCCCAATTAGCAGCTAAAACTTTTACATTGCGGTTAAATTCAACCCTGCGTTCTTTCCGGTATAAAAGCCCTTTTTCTAACATTTCTTGTAATGCTATGGCAACCTCATCTTCTGGTACCTCATTCCTTCTGGCTACTGCAGCCACAGTACTTTTAAACGAGGGGATGATATTTTCGTGGTCAAAAACATATGCTAAATTGTCTACGATCATTTGATACCGGCTATGAATGACTTCTTCTGGAGCAGGGATCTCATATACTTCTGTAGCAACATCTTTTAGACGGTTACTGGTGGCGTTTGTTACCCCATAGATAATAACTTTTTTCCCTAATTTCTGAATCAGGTATTTCACAACCGACTGGAAGTGTCCGTCTCCAGTGAATATGATATATGTCCCGACTTCATGGTCTTCGGCAGACACCTGATAAATATGATCCAGCATAATAAAGTCTGTCATATCCTTTTTGTGCCTGCCGCTGGGCTGCTGGGTAGAGATGACTGTATTGGAAATGGCGTGTAGCTTATCCAGTCCCTCATTGATTCCCTTATTGGAGAAGTCTCCGAATATATACATTCTTTCAATATTGTACTTTTCATCAAGATTCTTTCGCCATGAGATCGGATCGGGGGCTATGTGGAATAAATTGCGGCAAGAATAGTACCAATGTTCATAATCTACAAAGACAATAGCCTTCTTATAGTCCAGCACGGGTTCTACATCCTTATGCGAAAATAAGTTCTTAAATAAATTCATAGATGTACCTCGTGTCTATTCTTCTTCATCCGTTTCAATAATGCCAAAATCAATCAGAATATTCTCTGGTGCATTTGGAGGAGAGACCACACCAAGCATTTCATAATTATACCGTTTTACTCGCCGGAAGGAGCCGATTTCTTCCGGAGCATTCGCCCATGCATCACATTTATCATATTCTGGTGAATTCATAAGTTCATCTGTTACGGCCTTGACGAGTGCCGGTGTCACATCATAGATGTCCTTTCCGTACTCTACAGCAATCAGTGTGTGTTTTGTTACTTGCTTATCTAAGTCTCCAAGAGACCGGTATACTTTGTACTTCATTTGTCGTCCTCCTATGCCACTTTTCTTTCTACAAACCATCGGCCGATATTGTTTCCGGTGAGAGAGCAGTTCCTTTCAAAGAAAAGGTAACTTTGCTGGCCGTTGATCCAAACCGTGTAACGATCTCCTTGCCCTCCGGCTCTGGCAGCTGCGGCAGGCCGTATATCGGAGACACGGTCGATTTCGTATTTATGTCCATCTTCCCATGTGATCTGTCGTGGAAGCATAACGCCATCGTTGCGAAAGCTGACGATCACATCCACATATACTTTTAAATCATTCATGGCGCACCTCCTACGGATTGCAACGTCCACACGGTTCATAGCCCATTGCAATGACCTCATCCCGTGTTCCAGTGAATTCTTCCTTATTGCTGTCACTCATCTGGTCTACACTGGAGCAGGAAGGATCGTGGAACTTATGGGAATTGGTATTTAAAATATAGGTGACTTCCCCGCTTTCAACAGAACTGGATTGGGAGGTACTGTTTGGAGATTCGGCTCCAGAACCAGTATCCAGCCAGCTTTCACCGGTAGCATAATCAATTCCAACACCGGGCTGCGCATTGTAGCAATAAACATTAAAGAGAATGTCTTCTCCATTATCTTCTACAGATTTGGCCTCCATGTGAACACCGCTGGCCACCAGATTGTTCCCTTCAAAAATGGGGGTGACACGGTAAAGGACATGATTCCCGGTTTCTTTTATGTAGTCGGCAACCATATTTTCAAAGGGAAGCATCCCTTCCACGTTTAAATAGCGGGTACCTGTGATCAGGTTGTTTTCATTGGCATTTTCCGCTGTAAGCTGATAGCCGATCAGGTGACAGCGGTTGTATAAATACTTCCCATCCACACAATCGTATTTTACAGTGTGCCAGCCGGACGGCTTTACTTGTCCAATGGAGCCACGATCCTCGGTTGGCATTAGATCTGTTCCGATACAGGCATATGCGACACCGCAGCGTCCAAGTGAATCCAAACTACTGTATTCTTCGAAAGAAGAGGTTGTGAGATCAGCGTCCGTAAAATCTGGGACATTATTGTTGATGGCCACATACGGTTCTCCTGAAAACACCGGGATACTGCCTAGATCTATGGCCGGGGTGGTTTCAGGAGCAGGCTGTGTATCTTCTTGCGGAGTAGACTCCTCAGTTGGGGCTGTTGTTGTCTGCGATGGAGTACTTGGAGTATTGTCGGCATCAGCAGTTGCTCCGCTGCATCCGGTAAAACAAAGAAGAACTGCCAGTAAAAGAGGCAGGAGTGTTTTTTGTAGTTTACGCATGGTCATACACCTCCATTGTAATCTTTTCATGGGAAGATCCGGCGAAGTCCTCTGTGCGAATTAATTTCCATTCCGGTTTTTGCACATCAATATCGAAATAGAAATCACCGGGATACTTCCGGTTCCATTTAAAGAGAATGATCTGTTCGGCCCACTTTTCAAAATGTGCGACAGATACATCCTCCACGAAACAATACTCGCCGGGAGCGGCCTCCCACATAAAGCGGTCGTCTATATTCAGTTGTGGAGCGGTACAACCATCAAACTGTTTGGCAGAGTAGTGATCCATCCACAGCAGCTTGCCAGTGGTCAGTGACAGGATTTTTTCACGTAGTACCTTGTCCTGACTCTGGCGGCGATGGTTGAACATCATGCCGTTTCTATCGTCAACGGCAGCGATTATTATCATAGTGATACCTTCTTTCTTGGCCGGATCAGATATGGATTTTTCTGAAAAACCGGCTGTCTGGATCATACGGGATATTGAAATCGTATCCCAGTTTATTCATTTCCTGCAATTTAATCAGCATGAGATTGATGTCTGATCCCATCTGCTGGGCAATCTGTACGACATCATAGCCGGAACGGGCTAGGTCATACACTTCTTCATTATCCAAAAGAATATGGGAAGCGAAAGCATTCGCCTCGTATTCCGTGGTGTCCTTCATCTGGAAAAGTGTAAATTCTTTTAATCCGTCTTTTGATTCTTTTGCCCGATCCCGGTGTTCTGCGTCATGCCCTAATTCATGGGCAATCACCATCTGACGGAGATAATGCTCCATCCGGGGATTCAGAAAAATGAGACGGTGGTTCCAGCGGAAGGTGTACATACCGAGCAGGTCTTGAAAGGATGGTTCGTCAAAAATCCATATGCCGATATCCTTTGCGATTTTTTCCGCATCTCTTGTTCCGGTCTGGCGGACAAGAGCATTTGCCTTTTGGTAAATAGCCTTTGAGTTCAATTTTACACCTCCTCAATCGTATCATACCAAAATGGGTGTCCAATAATCAGGACTCGGATTTCTGGCGATACTTCTTCGGGGTGTATTTTTTATTGTCTTCTTTGCAGGCCCAGTAGGCTTTCTGCAACGCAAGCATGACGGCATCTTTATCTTCTTCGGATAGTTCACCGCCAGCGAACATCCCGGACAGTTCCGTGACCAGCTGCTCTGCCTGATGTTTCCCTCTGGAGCCGTAGCGTTCTGCAGCGCTTGTAACAAAGTTCTCATCTTCAGTTAAAAGATAATTCTGATCCACGTCAAAAAAATCTGCCAGCCGGGAATAGACTTCTCGGTTTCTCGGATATCTTCCTTCCTGTTCATAACTTATATAAGTTCTTCTGGAAATACCACACGCCTTTGCGGTTTCTTCTTGGGACGCACCTTTATTTGTGCGGAGTTGTTTAATCTTTTCTCCGAATTTCATAATTGCCTCCTTCTTATAGTGAAAATGAATTGCACATTCGCTCTTGACAAGTGCGACCGAATTGCCTATAATCGAGTATGTGAAATTTAATTGCACATTTATTGTAATTCGATTGCACATATTTGTCAAGAGGGAGGTTTTACAAATGTCAGAAAAGATCATTTTACATAGTGATTTGAACTGTTTTTATGCCAGCGTGGAGATGATGCTGAATCCAGCACTTCGAGGAAAAGCAGTGGCTGTATGCGGAGCAACAGAAGAGCGTCATGGCATTGTGCTGGCAAAATCAGAGGCTGCCAAGAAAGTGGGAGTCAAGACAGGGATGGTCAATTGGGAAGCAAAGCAGCTTTGCCCAGATCTCATCATGGTGCCACCGCATTACGAGCAGTATCTGAAATACAGTAAATTAGCCCGTGCCATTTACCAGAGATATACAGATCAGGTAGAACCTTATGGGATGGACGAGTGCTGGCTTGATATTACAGGCAGTCAGCGTATCTGTGGTAATGGGATGGAAGCTGCGGAGGATATCCGGCGAACGATGAAACAGGAATTGGGGCTGACCGTATCCATCGGCGTTTCTTACAATAAGATTTTTGCGAAGCTGGGAAGCGATATGAAAAAGCCGGATGCGATTACGGAAATCACGAAAGAGAATTTTAAAGAGAAGGTATGGCCGCTCCCTGCCTCTGATCTGTTATATGTAGGAAGGGCTACAACAGCAAAATTGGCCCGATATGGGATTTATACGATTGGAGATATAGCGGCTGCAAATCCTGATTTCCTTCATGGTATCCTTGGCGTGAATGGTCTGGCAATCTGGAAATATGCAGCTGGCCGGGATGATTCCCGTGTGATGCATAAGGACTTTGTATCACCGGTTAAATCGGTAGGGCATGGGATTACTTGCTATGCAGACTTGGAGACGCCGGAAGAGGTCTGGAAAGTCATTTTGGAGTTATCTCAGGACATCGGCCATAAACTTCGCCTACATGAGTTATCAGCTACGGGTGTTCAGATTTCTATCCGTGGGAATGATTTAGGTAGCCGCCAGTTTCAGGCTAAACTGTCACATTCCACTCAAACACCGATTGTGATTGCCCGGAAAGCAAGAGACCTGTTTGAACTGAATTATAACTGGGCTACACCTGTGCGGGCCGTTTGTGTTCGTGCAATTAACCTTGTGCCGCAGGGCCAGCCAGAGCAGATCGATCTTTTTACAGATGTGGCATACCTTGACCGACTGAATAAGCTGGATTTGGCTATTGAAGAAATACGAAGGAGATTTGGTAAACGGTCGGTGTATTCCGCTTGCCTGATGGGAGATTTAAAGATGCCGGGAGATGGGAGAGAACTGGTTGTCATGCCCGGAATGATGGGCCGTTAAGGAATAGGCATTAGGAGGTGTTGCCGATGGTAAACAGTAAAGATAAATTAAAAGGACAGATCCCTTTTCCCTGTTGTCCCAAGGAAAAGGCGATGGTGTATGAGAGTTCGCATGGGCGGGCTTCATATAAATGTCCGAATTGCGGGAAGTTTTCTATCTTCGATTTTGACGAGATGAAAGCATACCCAGCGAAAGCGGCCAAAGGTGCTGCTCATAAATTCCATATAGAAAAGCTGAGTATTGACTGAGCCAATAGGAGTCCATAGGAGACTACCGCCGAGCCGGGGTACGCAGACACAGCCGTAAGAAGCTGTTGGTTTGCCGTACCCCGGCTTTTTTTACGTTTTCGGCTGGAGTGACTCTATAAAGAAAATGAAGAGAGAAAAAGAGAATATACAATCAGGAAGTTTTGAAAAAAAGTTTTTTAAACCGGGCAAAAGGTGTCCGGTTTAACCCCTAGATTATAGACAACGAAGCGAAAGGAGGTGTGAACACGATGAGACCCAATGAACGGCGGGCGGCAATTTTGGATGCGCTTTGCATCCGAAGGCAGGATACGATAGCCAATCTGGCAGAAGAATTCGGCGTGAATGAAAAGACGATCCGCCGGGATATTGAGGAACTGTCGTGTTCATATCCCATAGAGACAGTGCGTGGCCGCTACGGTGGAGGCGTGAAGGTGATGGATTGGTACCACCAGAACCGTAAAACACTCTCCCCGGAACAGGCGGCGCTTTTGAAAAAACTGGCTCCGGGATTGGAAGGTCACGATCTCGAAGTCCTGAACAGCATTATCTCTCAGTTCGCTCCGTACTAAGACACGGGAACACCCCCGAATGAAGCAGAAAGGTAATGGTGAATGAAAATGAGAAAAGTGTTTATCTGTTCTCCTTATCGTGGAGATGTGGAAAGTAATGTTGAAAAAGCGAAAGGCCATGCTAGGTTCGCTGCACACTGTGGATATTGCCCAGTCGTGCCCCATCTGATGTTTCCACAGTTTTTGGATGATTCCAATCCGGAAGAGCGGATTCTCGGCATTACGCTGGGTGTGGAACTGATGAAGATCTGCGATGAGGTTTGGATTTTCGGAAGCACGATCAGCAATGGGATGGCATATGAGTTGGAACACGCCCGGAAGTTTGGCATTCCAATCCGTGTCTATTCCGATGACAAGAAACGGATCTATCCGGAGACCATGATGATTGATGACCGACTGACGGAAGAGTTTTGCAAAGCGATCTATTGTATGCGTTTTGTGTAAGAAAGGATGAGTTGTATGCATGACATTTATTTAACCCTCGCAGAAGGATATGAAAAGTTGGCTGCTGGTTACCGTGCTTTGGCAAAAGACCAGAAGGATGAAAATGGAGCAACGCCTGATCCGGCGGCACAGACAGAACCGGAAAGGAAGCCGATTGCCATTGAGGATGTCAGGGCAGTATTGGCTGCCAAAACACAGGCCGGAAAGCGTAGAGAAGTCAAGGAACTTCTTCTGAAATACGATTCTGGGAAACTCTCTGGTGTAAATCCGGAAAACTATGCGGCACTTTTGGCCGATGCGGAGGCGCTCTGATGGGCGCTCATGCACGGTTCTCTCCCTCGGCGGCAAACCGCCTGATCCATTGCCCGCCCTCTCTGGTGCTGGGAGAGGCGTTTCAGGAGGAAGAGAGTCCGTATGCAGCGGAAGGCTCTGCTGGCCATGCGCTGGCAGAACACTTGATAAAAAAGCACCTGAAACAACAAACTCGCCGCCCGGTATCCGATTACTATTCCGATGACCTGCTGGAAGCGGTGGACGATTACGTCAGTTTTGTGATTGGCGAGATCGAAGAGGTAAGAAGGCAGTGTGCTGATCCGGTCTTCTCCGTGGAACAGAAAGTGGACATTTCCGATTACGTGCCGGACTGTTTTGGAACGGCGGATATGGTGATCGTGACGGACAAGCTGGTACACATCATTGACCTGAAGCTGGGAAAAGGCGTTCCGGTGTATGCGGAGAAAAATCCACAGCTGATGATCTACGGGCTTGGCGTGTTGGAGATCGCAGAGATGCTGTTCCCGGTGGAGACAGTACGTCTGACTATCTTCCAACCAAGGCTCTCCAATTCCAGCACTTGGGAGATCGCCCCGGAGGAACTGAAAGCATGGGGCGATGAGGTTCTTCGGCCAGCCGGGGAACTGGCTCTGAAAGGCGAAGGGGAACTAAGTGCCGGAAGCTGGTGCCGGTTCTGTAAAGCAAGGTTTACCTGCAGGCAGAGAGCCGAGGAAAATCTGAAGCTTGCCCAGATGGAATTTAAAGAGCCTGCGCTTCTTACGGATGAGGAAATAGCGGAAGTATTGAAGCAGGCCGATGAACTTTCCAAATGGGCGGCCGATGTGTATGCCTACGCACAGGATCAGGCCATTGTCCATCACAAGCAGTGGAAAGGTTTCAAGCTGGTGATGGGAAAGAGTAACCGGAAATACACCTCGGAGGAGGAAGTGGCGGCTGCCGCCAAGGCCGCAGGCTACACCGATATTTATAAGCATACCCTGATCGGGATTACCGATATGGAGCGGCTGATGGGGAAAAAGGAATTTGCCCGCATCCTCGGCGCTCTGGTGTATAAGCCCGCTGGGAAAATCACGCTTGTGCCGGAGTCGGACAAGCGGGAAGCCATTCAAACATCAACCGCAGAAGCGGATTTTCAGAAGGAGGACTAACTTATGTCTAAAAATATGAACCCTACCAAAGTAATCGTACCATGCCGTTTTTCCTACCTGCACTGCTGGGAGCCGGATTCCGTCAATGGCGGAGATCCCAAGTACAGTGTCTCGGCGATCATTCCGAAGAGCGACACGAAAACCATCAATGCCATCAAGGCTGCCGTGGAGCAGGCCAAGAAGGACTCCATCTCCAAGTGGGGTGGGAAGATCCCGGCCAACTTGAAGCTGCCGCTGCGTGACGGAGATATTGACCGTCCGGATGACGAAGCCTATGCAAACAGCTACTTCTTCAATGCGAACAGCCGTCAGGCTCCGCAGGTGGTGGACTCCCATGTACAGCCGATTCTGGATCAGAGCGAAGTGTACTCCGGCTGTTATGGAAAGATCAGCGTGAGGGCAGTCTCTGCAGATGCGAAGATAATAGTA